>Ga0307992_1001886_pt1 | contig 12199 bp, 9 predicted proteins | sample EllFjometagen133_FD_203162 | JGI IMG/M metagenome (GOLD analysis project Ga0307992, IMG submission 203162) | Marine microbial communities from Ellis Fjord, Antarctic Ocean - #133 | ecosystem: Environmental > Aquatic > Marine > Unclassified | place: Southern Ocean | collected 2014-10-08
GTGGCACCGCTGCAGATGTGCCCCATAACAACATCAACACCCTGAGATAACAGCTTTGTGGCCGTGTTTGTGGCAACCTCCGGTTTGCATACGTCATCTTCCACGAGGAGAACCACCTTCTTACCCAAAATCCCACCCTTCGCGTTGATGTCTTTGACCACAAGCTCAGCGGCCTTCACGGAAGGTATACCATAGGAAGCAAGATCCCCGCTGTGAGCGCCGGCGACACCCAATTTTATCGTATCATCAGCTGCGATCCCGGCTCCCGGTATCATGGATACTGCAAATGTCAGGACAATTGCAGCGATAAAGACTTTCCCCAAATAGCTTTTCATAATTTTTCCTCCCCCTTCTTGTTGTTTTATAATCATTAATCTTGAGAACTCCACTTTATAATGGGATAAAAAAGTCAAGTCAAGCCAAAAGAATACAAATACCAGATAAGAATCAAAAATGTGCCATCTTTTACGACTTAAGGATCAAAAGTACATATTGAATGGGGGTCAGATTATGGCAGAACGCCTGTACAGACAATTCACCGGTGAACAGGGTCAAATTAGTATCGGGTTCTGACGTACAAGTGACTGTTGCAACTGAACCTCAAATGATATATGTTCCACAACAACAAATAAAAATGGCACATCCGTACCTCGAAACAGAAAGAGTAATCGATATGGCCGACCCCAATTTTTTAAGAGAATTTCAAAAAAAGGTTGAAATCAAGATAAGGGAAAACGAAATATCCGTGGTCCAGTACTGGCACGAGCGTCTCGGCAGATTGGTGTCCATGAAACCTGACGGTATCGCATCTCTCCAGCTGGAGATAAGGAAAGTGTATGATATGATGGAGAACAGAATCAAGACGCTTAAGAAGGGTTAATATGAAAGATATAGCAAATTTTCTGTTTGAGGCGGGAATGCTGCAAAAAACACCGAGATCAGGGTTTCAGTTCTTGGGGTCCGGCTGCGAATCGGTAGCGGAACATACACTGCGGACGATCTTCATCGGCTATGCCCTGTGCAAACTGGAACCTGAAGTGGATGAATCAAGAGTTCTGAAATTGTGTCTGACTCACGATCTTCCGGAAGCAAGAACCGGCGACATGAATTACGTCAACAAAAAATATGTAGATGTGGATGAAAAGAAGGCGGTTGATGAACTTGCGGAAACTCTTTTCTTCGGAGATGAGATAAGATGCGCTATAAACGAGTTCAATGAAAAAAAAACCAGAGAATCTATTATAGCACATGACGCCGATCAACTGGCGCTGATCCTGCAGTTGAAGGAATATGATGATCTGGGCAACAAGTACAGCAAAGAATGGATAGGCTTTGCCATCAAAAGACTCTGCACAGACACCGCGAAAAAGCTGGCGAAGGCTATAACCGAGACAGATTCGTCCGAGTGGTGGTTCAAGGATAAAGGCGACTGGTGGGTAAATGCAAACAATAACCGGTAGTAGCCATATTATGAAAAACAAAACATTTAAAGATTTAATTCTGCTGTCAATGATAACCGGCGTGATATTTCTCACAGGCTGCGCCACAAGCCATGAAAGCAGAGAGAAGGCCGCCAACCATGTAAATATAGGCAGCGCCTATCTTAAATCGGGACAATTCCCCCCGGCCCTAAGGGAATTTCTTGCGGCACAGCGCCTTTCACCAGATGATCCGGAAATACATTACTATACCGGACTTTCATATTACGGAAACGGCATGAAGGAAGAAGCAAAGGGTGAATTCAAAAAAGCTCTGTCCATAAAACCCGATTATTCGGAGGCACATAACTATCTGGGAACCATATACCTGGGAGCAGGTCTTTACGACACTGCAATAGAAGAATTTGGCCTGGCTCTCTCGAATATGCTCTACGAAACCCCGGCCATAGCGCTGAACAATATCGGCTGGGCATACTACAAAAAGGGAGATCACAAGACAGCGCTGACAAAATACGAATCAGCGCTTAAGAGAGAACCCAACACGATGATATTTCCACTAATCCAGAAAAACATGGGGATCGCATATCTCGCCGGGCATAATATCGCCGGGGCAGTACACTGCCTGAGAAAATCCATCGATATGGCGCCGGGCATGATCGAATCGCGATATTGGCTGGGGTTAAGCTACCTGGAAGCAGGAAACGAGAAAAAGGCGGTTAAAGAATTACGATCTGTTATTCAAGCCAATCCGGGATCGGTGTTCGGATTAAAAGCAAAGGAAAAACTGGACTATATTTCACCGTAAACCTGCGCCAAAGCGAAATTCCAAATTAGAAGTATGTTGTGAACCGTCGTAGTCGAAATTAACATCACGATGGTTTCTGGCCTTCTTGTCTTGACAGGGCATAGTAATTACCTTAGATTTGGCGCGTTTTTCAACAGAGGAATAAACTTATTATGGGATCAAAGAAAAAGTCAAAATCCAAACAGATAAAGGCAAAACAGAAGAAAAAGAACACCAGGATATTCTATCTCTCGCTAATGACCCTGATTGGCGTGGGATTTCTTGTCTTCTTTTTTCTTTCACTGTTTGATTATATATATCCTCCCGCCGATGGCAAAAGAGCCGCAATAGTTCCAATGGTAAAAAAAGAGAAACAAAAGGTAAAATTGTATTTCTCCGATCCCAATGAGCGATTTCTCATTCCCAAAGAAAGGTATATTCCAGACGTAGAATCTTCTACCGACAAGGTCAGAAAGCTGGTCAAAGCATTGATCAGCGGTCCCGGCACCACCGATCTGGCAAAAACATTCCCAGGGAAAACATCTCTCAGGAAAGTTAACATAAAGGATGGGATAGCCTATATCGACTTCGACAGGAACCTGATTGACTTTCATCCCGGAGGAAGCGCCAGTGAAATGTTGACTATATACTCGCTGACGAACACCATCACCATAAATGTACCATCCATCAAAAAAGTAAAAATACTGGTAGAAGGCAAAGACCTGAAAACAATAAAGGGCCACATAGAAACCAGTAAGCCCTTCACTGCAAACAGGGAATTAATAGTAGAAAATCACTCTTAAAGACACAATAATATGGCTATCACAAAACTCTCAAAAATAAGGAATATAGGGATAGTTGCCCATATCGACGCGGGGAAGACAACCGTAACGGAGAGAATTCTCTACTACACCGGCAAGACCCACAAGCTGGGCGAAGTGCATGACGGTGAGGCGGTTATGGACTGGATGGCACAGGAGCAGGAGAGAGGGATAACCATTACCTCCGCGGTCACTACCTGCCACTGGAAAGACAGTGAAATACACATAATTGATACACCTGGGCATGTAGACTTCACCATGGAGGTTGGACGATCTCTCAGGGTACTGGATGGGGTGCTGGCAGTCTTTTGCGCCGTCGGAGGAGTGGAACCACAATCGGAGACCGTGTGGCACCAGGCGGACAAATACGGCGTTCCCAAGATAGCCTTCATCAACAAGATGGACAGAGTTGGTGCAGACTATTACGGCACAATAAATATGATGGGAGAAAGATTCAACTCCACACCTCTTCCGATTCAGATACCCTATACAAAGAATGAAACATTCCAAGGAGTAATTGATCTTATCGGACAAAAGAGGATTACATGGGACGAAGATAATCTGGGGTTGTCATATGACATTTCTGATATTCCTGCCGGCATGCTGCCCGAGACAGAAAAATACCGCGAGAAGCTCATCGAAACACTTGCAGAAATTGACGATGTTATCGCCGGAAAATATTTAGAGGGAAACGAAGTTACCGAAAAAGAGATCATTGAATCGATCAGGAATGCGACACTTCTGTTAAAAGTAGTACCTGTAATGTGCGGTACGGCCCTGCGAAATAAGGGAATTCAACTGATCCTTGATTCTATCACTGATTTTCTGCCATCTCCTGAAGACATGCCACCCGTTGAAGGCATCAATCCCGAAACTAAAGCTATTGAAAAACGTCGCAGCAATGTAAAAGATCCGCTCGCAGCACTCGCATTCAAGGTCATGCTGGATGAGGGAAGAAAAATCACCTATATAAGAATCTACTCCGGCAAAATAAAGGCTGGGGAAGATATATATAACGCAAGTAAGGGGAAAAAAGAAAAGGTCTCCAGACTTCTGAAAATGCACTCAAATAAGAGAGAACGTGTATCTGAAGCTGTAGCCGGAGATATAATAGCGGTAATAGGTTTGAAAGACACGTCTACCGGGGATACCATATGTGAGGAATCTAATCCTATTATCCTGGAAACGATAGAATTTTACGAACCGGTAATCAGTCAGGCAATTGAGGCTAAAACACCCGGAGACCAGGAGAGACTCTCATCCGCCCTTGCAAAATTGGCAAGCGAAGACCCCACTCTCAAGATAAAATATGACAACGAAACGGCACAAACTATCATCTCCGGAATGGGTGAACTTCATCTTGAAATCATAACAGACAGACTCATAAGAGAATTTAGCACCAATGTGAATATAGGCAAACCCAAGGTTGTCTACAGAGAAACTATAGAAGAAGAAACCGACGTCGAAGAGATATTCGACAGGAAACTCGGCGACAGAAAACATTTCGGACATGTTACTCTGCACCTGGAACCCAATGAACGGGGCAATGGACTGGAATTCATAGATGAAATCAAAAATGAAGTGATTCCGGAAGAGTTTCACGCTACTATAGAAAGAGGTATCCGGGATGCCGCTCTCAGCGGTATTGTGGCAGGCTATCCGGTTGTTGATGTTATTATAAGGATCACTGGGGGTTCTTACAGGGAAACAGACTCAACGGAATTGGGCTATAAAATAGCCGCTTCAACAGCCTTTTCAAACGGGTGCTCACGCGCAAAACCCATCCTGCTGGAACCTATCGTTGCGGTGAATATAATAACACCAGCTGAATTTATGGGCGAAGTCATAGGAAATATCAACTCGAGAAAAGGGGAAGTCAAAAACATAAATCACAAGGGTTACGTCAGTGAGATAAGTGCCCACGTTCCCCTGAAACAAATGTTTGGATATTCGACAGACCTGCGTTCAGTTACCCAGGGAAGGGGAACCTTCTCAATGCAATTCTTGAGATATGATAAAGCATAAATATTCCGAGGCAGTCTTATGAGTTCTGATTTCTTTTACTCCACCGGACGCATCCTTAAATGTTTTTACCGCATAAGCTCCCTGATCACAACTCCGCTCCAGGATGACGAAATCCTTCAGAAAATCTTAGATGAAGCGGTAGATACAATGGGGTTTCACATTGGGATAATATGTCTGTTGGATGAAAAGAAAGAGAAACTGGTCACTAAAGCAGTTAAAAATTACAATCCAGAGGAAACTAAAATAGCATTCTCGGAAAGTCTGAACCTGGAAAAGCACGACTGTCTCATGACAAAAGTTGCAAAAACAGGCACCTATATCGTCCTTGACGATTCGGAAACAGATCCCAGAATTACTCACACAGACCTCAAGATAACAAACCGTTACAGTGTAGGGAATAATTCTTACTCGGCCTTTTGCGGTCCGCTCAAGATAAAAGACGATATTATCGGCATCATAGCCGTGTGGCACGAGAAGAAAACCAAATTTTCACCGGAAATAGTAAATACCCTGCTGGCCTTTGCAAATCATGCAAGCATAGTAATACATAATTTGAGATTACTTGAAGACAATTTTAAGAAAATCGAGAGACTGAGGGTACTACAAGAAGCCGTATCCCAGCTGAATTCAAGTTACGCTTTGGATAAGATACACAAAACAGTTATAAACAATGCCCTCAGTATAGGAAACGCGGACAGGGCGTTGCTGTGCTTTCTGGATACAGAAAAAGACAAATGCCTGATAAGCACCGGGGAACAGATATTTCTGGATGAAAAGAACATATATTATTCGAAGATAGGACAAAGTATCATCAAGAAGGCCATCGATACCGAAACTATCATAGTTCAAACTTCTCTTCAAAATACAGACACAACACCCATATTTAAAGGTTATTCTTCGGAGATAGCTGTTCCACTGAGGATAAAGGATAAATTTATTGGTGTACTCTACCTTGGTAAAAAACACGGAGATTACTCTACAGGTCAGAAAGGCTCTCTGGATATATTAATCACAAATGCCACCGTTTCATATGATAACGCAATTATGCATTCTCAGCTTTCCCTCGAAGCAAAATCTTTAAAAACAGAAGTTAAAATACTCAAGGAAAAGGAAAATGAGTTGTTGGGTTTTCATAATATCATAGGAAATTCCAAGAAGATGGTAGACATATTTCACATGATAAGCGATGTGGCCGGGCATGATACGAATGTCCTCATACGGGGTGAAAGCGGTACCGGAAAAGAATTGATAGCCAGGGCGATTCACAGGCAAAGCGCCAGAAAGTCAAAGCGCTTTGTGGAGATAAATTGTGCGGCGATACCGGGAACTCTACTGGAAAGTGAACTATTCGGTTACGAGGCCGGCGCTTTCACCGATGCCAGAAAGAGAAAAGTGGGCCTTCTTGAACACGCAAACGAAGGGACGTTTCTCTTGGACGAGATAGGCGAAATGAGTCCTTCGATACAGGCAAAGTTTCTCAGAATGCTCGAAGACAACCATGTCCGCCGGCTTGGAGGCATACAAGATATCCCTATCGATGTCCGATTTCTATTTTCCACAAACAAAGATCTGTGGCATATGGTAAATGAAGGTACCTTCCGGGAAGATCTTTTCTACAGGATAAACGTTGTTCCGATTATCATACCCCCACTTAAAGAGAGAATTGAAGATATAATGCCACTCGCATATCACTACATTGGAGAGTTCAACACAAAACTGAACAAAAGCGTAAAAGGTTTCACAACCGGCGCGGAGAAAATTCTAAAAAGATACCCATGGCCTGGAAATGTTCGAGAGCTGAAAAACATTATCGAAAGGATTATGATATTTCAGAGCATAAGCACCCTTATCACATCTGATAATATTCCCCCGGAGATCAGGTTAACGGTGCCCCAGGCATCGGAAATGCATACCAGTGAATTATCTTCTCTAAGTTTATCTTACCCGATAGACTACAGAAACACGATAGATGAATTGACAAACAAAATAAAAAAAGAGATCCTTGAAAAGGCGCTCCAAGTCAATCGCGGCAATAAGGCAATAGCCGCAAGACAACTTGGTATCTCACGCTATACCCTCATGCGCGAACTAAAAAAATTGGAAAACAATCTTTTAAATAATACCACCCAATAAAAGTGCGCTATACGCACAATACGTTCCATATTCGCACACTCTTGTGTGTTCTCGCCACTTGAAACAGTTCTGCAGTCAAGATTCAGTGCGGAGATAGCACGCTTCATGAGGATTTTTGCTTCAAATAACAATATAATTCTTATACCCATTATTGCGCAGCGTTCAATCTACCTCAGCCCAATTTCATAACTAGCTTAATTCCCTAAACAATTTAAACTCACGAATTTCGTCTTGCTGATTCCGCCTTGGCATTGTTTTTGCTAATATATCAAGCGAGTTGTTTAAAGGGTTCCTGTAGCGGGGAATACAAGAAGATTTCTAACCAAAGCAAAGGAAGGAGAACGAAAATGATAGAATATCCTAAATACAAGAAGGTTCTTTTTTGTACAGATTTATCTGAAAATGCAGATCTTGCCTTTGGGTACGCTTTCGGTGTTGCCAAAAGAGACGAAGGTCTCCTCTACATCTTACATGTGAAAGCTGACACTGCAGATCAATCACTTATTGAGGGTACAGTGGAGGGATCTTATCCGGAGATGGCCGAATCCATAAGAGAAGCCGCTCAAATAGAGCTGGATAAAAATCTTCAAGAGCACTATGCAAAAAAGATAGAGAGCACTCCGTTTGAGATTGTTACAAAATCCGGCAGGCCATATCAGGAAATTATCGAGTTTGCAGAAGAGAAGGGTGTGGACATTATTGTTATAGGCACTCACGGAAGAACAGGGTTAAAACACACCTTCTTCGGAAGTGTTGCCGAGATGGTCCTCCGACACAGCGCGGTTCCTGTTTTTATAATTCCCTCTGAGGAAAAAGCCTGGCCCGTTAAGTCGGATGAAAAACTTTTCGACAAGATATCTACCCCTATGTAGACCTGTCGCCGGAGATGTGTAAGTTGGGTATATAAAATTCCTTCGTAGGAATAAGCAGATGAAAAAGTGCCTCCCTGAATGGTATTCCCCATCGGGGAGGCACGCAAAACGTGTTTGCATGTTTTATACATATGCAATTAATCATTAATCATAGAGCAGCTTTAATCGAAATCTTATGTATGTAAAAGCGAAGAAAAATAAATCAATACATACTATTGAAAATAGCCGGGCAGTCTCCAAGAAATCTGAGAAAGATCGGCAGGAAACGGCTATTTTAACGCCATCGGCCAGCAGCGAAGATGAAGCCTCCGTAGAAAAGAAACCAAAAGATGGCAATTTGAGCGAAGAATTTTTCCTTCTGGATCCTTCTGAAGACTGAAGTAGTTGCCGGTGAGTGGTTTTAGAGTTCCCTCCTTTCCACTCACCGGCCCCCCCCTGTGAATCTGAGAGATTTGCCGGCTCTCTGTTTGTATATCGGGTGGCCGGGGGTTTAAACTCTTCCGCCATCCACCATATCAGTTTCTACGAAAAGGCCTCACCTTCTTTTACCATCAAACATTAAACCTGAAGTACACTATATCTCCATCAAGAATAATATGATCTTTTCCCTCTATCCGGACAAAACCCTTTTCCTTTGCAGCGGACATGCTCCCTACTCTCGCAAAATCTTCATAATTAAGAACCTCCGCCCTTATAAAGCCCCTTTCCATATCAGTATGTATCTTTCCGGCAGCTTGAGACGCCTTTGTGCCTGATGGGATTGTCCAGGCACGAAGCTCCGCGCCCGCCGCAGTATAGAAAGTGATTAGATCCAGCAGACGGTAACCAGCCTTGATCAGCTTCTGGAGCCCTGACTCATTCAAACCAAGATCTTCAAGAAACTCCCGTCTGTCATCCTCCGGAAGATCCGCTATTTCCGCTTCCATATCACCGCAGATAACAATCATCTCAGATCTATCTGCGTTAGCTATCTTCTCTGCCGTGTATGTATATTCCCCCTTCTCTTTCAGCTCAGATTCACTGACATTTGCAACATACAAAACTTTTTTGGCCGTAATAAGGTTGAGCTCCCTCAAAATTGTTTCCTCTTCGGGACTAAACTCGATATTTCTTACAGGTATATTCTTTCCAAGGGATTCCTGTATCGTGTGATAGAGTTCCTGTTCGGCATGATGCAGCTTATCCCCCTTCTTTGCCGATTTTTCCATCTTTTCTATTCTCTTTTCAACTGTCTCAAGATCCGACAGGATCAACTCCATTTTGACAACTTCAATATCATCGGCAGGAGCCACAATACCGTGAACATGTGACACATTGGGATCATCGAAACAACGTACGATATGTACGATAGCATCAACATCCCTTATATTTCCGAGAAATCTGTTTCCCAAACCTTCCCCCCTGCTCGCCCCTTTCACCAAGCCGGCAATGTCAACAAACTCCATCGTGGTAAATGTAAACTTGGGTGGATTTATAATTCTCGCGATATCTTCAAGTCTTGGATCAGGAACAGGAACGACGCCAACATTGGGATTGATTGTACAGAAGGGATAATTCGCCACCTCGGCACCGGCAGCAGTGAGAGCGTTAAAGATGGTGGATTTACCGACATTCGGAAGACCTATAATACCACATTTGAAACCCATATTTTGCTCCTTCCAAAAAAAAAGGGGGGATGGATACATCCATCCCCCCTTGTCTCGTATCCCATTTTTCTCCTTAACAGATCATCCGACAGAAAGCAATAACAACAAAAAAAGCGCCCAAGATATGGGCGCTTTTTTGTTTGTGACTATAGACCGTTTGTCTTATATTTCTTCTTCAGAGATCCTCGAGAAGTAGAATGAGCGATATACAAAGACCAACGCAATCAGGAAGAATATACCGCTAATACCCAGCTTCAGACCGGTGCTCTGCATTGTCACAGCTATCTCAACAGCCAACAAACCAAACAATGTCGTGAACTTGATGACCGGATTCAAGGATACGGAAGAGGTGTCTTTGAAGGGATCACCAACCGTATCGCCGACAACGGCCGCTTCATGCAAGGGCGTACCCGCTTCACCCATATCGACCTCGACTATCTTCTTGGCATTATCCCATGCGCCACCTGCGTTGGCCATAAATATAGCCTGAAACAGACCGAAAAATGCGATGCCAACAAGATACCCAATGAAGAAATGGGCGTTAAAGAAGGCGAGGCTGAGAGTCATAGAGAAAATCACGATAAAGATATTGACCATACCTTTCTGTGCGGCGAGTGTGCAGATTTTGACCACCTCTTTACTGCTTTCTATTGTCGCGGCTTCTGACTTCAGGTCCGTGTTGTTTTTAATGAAAACAACTGCGCGGTATGAGCCAGTTACAACCGCCTGGATCGATGCCCCTGTAAACCAGTAAATAACAGCTCCACCCATAATCAGGCCAAGAATTATCTGCGGCTGAACAAGGCTCAGGCTGGCAACAACATTCCCATACACATGTTCAAGCAGTACAACAATACCAAATATCATGGTAGTGGCGCCCACTACCGCAGTCCCTATAAGAACTGGCTTTGCGGTTGCCTTGAAAGTGTTTCCCGCGCCGTCAGTGGCCTCAAGGTAGTGCTTTGCCTTTTTCCATTCAGGACTAAAGCCAAATGTCTTCTTGATATCTTCATCGATATCGGGTTGTTTTTCGATCCTTGAAAGCTCATAGATGGACTGTGCATTATCCGCCACCGGGCCAAAACTGTCCACGGCAATAGTGACAGGTCCCATGCCCAGAAAACCGAATGCGACCAGGCCGAATGCAAACACAGGAGCAGCAAAGGTAAATTCGGGGGGCATAAGGGACATAATCGCCGGATTTTTGGATACCATGTACGCTACAAACATCAGAATTATGATGACCAGACCTTCCCAGAATGCGGAGAAGTTGCCGGCAACGAGACCCGAAAGGATATTCAGAGAAGCGCCACCCTGCTTGCTGCTGGTTACAACCTCCTTAACGTGAGCTGCATTGGTGCTGGTAAATACTTTCGTCATCTCCGGAATGATAGCTCCCGCAATGGTACCACAGCTTATTATGATGGACAGCGCCCACCACAATGAAGACAATACTCCAGTAAAAGACGAGAGGAGAAGGTAACTGGCGATAAAAGTGACAGCGATAGAAATTATGGATGTTATCCACACCAGGTGTGTCAGAGGAGCTTCGAAATCGAAATCTGTTTTATCGCTATACAGAGAACTGTTCAGTTTGGTGGTTATGAAATATGATGCCAGCGCGGTAAGTATCATAAGGATACGCATGGCGAATATCCAGATGATAAGCTGTCCGCAGAGAACAGGTGCAAAAACCATGGCAAGCGCCAGAAATGCTATCAGCGCGACACCGGTTACACCGTATGTCTCGAAACCGTCCGCTGTAGGACCTACACTGTCACCCGCATTGTCGCCTGTACAGTCCGCTATAACACCCGGGTTTCTCGGGTCATCCTCAGGAAGTTTCATGAAAATCTTCATAAGGTCAGAGCCCAGGTCGGCGATCTTAGTGAAGATGCCTCCGCAGATCCTCAACGCGGTAGCGCCCAGAGACTCACCAATTGCAAATCCCACAAAAGATGGACCCGCAAGTTCCTTCGGAATAAAGGACAGAATGCAAATCATAAAGAAAAGTTCAACACTGACAAGGAGAAGCCCCACGCTCATCCCTGATCTTAAGGGAATGGCTATAACATTTAGGGGATTGCCGCGAAGTGATTCAAATGCGGTTCTGGAATTGGCCACCGTGTTGATCCTGATACCGAACCAGGCAACACCGTAAGAACCGAGAATTCCCAAAATTGAGCAGGCCAGTATGGTGAGAACTCCTCCAAATGCCATATGCTGCAAACCAGCAAAGTAATACACCATACAGATCCCGATAAGGACCCACAGGCCGACAAGAAACTTGCCCTGTTGAAAGAGATAAGTCTTGCATGTCTGCCAGATTATCTCTGAGACATCAAGCATTGACTTGTGGGCAGGCAGGTTTTTTGTCTGGACATATTGAATGGCCCCGAAGACCATTCCAATTACACAAACTAACAACCCCCAGTACATCAGCGAGAGACCGCCGACCGTACCGCCTAAGACATTAAAC
>Ga0307992_1001887_pt1 | contig 12195 bp, 7 predicted proteins | sample EllFjometagen133_FD_203162 | JGI IMG/M metagenome (GOLD analysis project Ga0307992, IMG submission 203162) | Marine microbial communities from Ellis Fjord, Antarctic Ocean - #133 | ecosystem: Environmental > Aquatic > Marine > Unclassified | place: Southern Ocean | collected 2014-10-08
ATTTAAGCTGTTAATGTTTTATTTTGTTAAGTATAGCTTGCTAATCGTAGCCCCCGGATGGGGGCGAAGATTAGTACGCCCGGCAGGAGTCGAACCTGCGACCTTCGGTACCGGAATAAAAAGGATGACTCCACTATATCCTACTGTACAGGGATTTAAAGGGCGTTGGCGACGGGCGTTCCCCGTATGTGCACCAAAAAAAAAGACTTAATACTCTAAGGAGCCTTATACGCATTGTGCATTTTCGGAATTCCATGGTTGTAGATTCTTCTTTCATGCAATTCATAAACTGTGAATTGCCCAGATTTTCAGACCATTATTTTCAGTTTGGCTTCCATTAAAAAAGTGATTCATTAAAATCCTTTCGTGGAACCACTGAATTTCGCTCAAGTAAGACCCGGATCTTTTCTTAGCTCTTCTCAGGATTTGATTTCTGATTAAATTCGTTCTGAAATCTACGTATAACCGACAATACTTCATCGAATTGCGGGACTGGTCCAAAGAACATTTCGCTCTTCATATTAGAATAGTCTTTGCGCCATTCTGGTAATTGATCTTCAGTGGGCAGAACCCTCAGGTGACCTGGGCGGAGAGTTCCATAATCTACCCAAGTAATATTGAAATAAACTTGCCTGTGGGCAGCTACTCGCTCGAACAGCGCCACATCATCTACTGCTTCCTTGGCAATACCAGCTTTGATCATCTGGAACAGATCAAAATAATGCCTAGCCAGATAGGGCTTGCGCAACTTCTTATCCTTTGGACGAAAAGTCTCCTCATGGAGGAGCATTGCCTTCTCCCAAAATGTGCGTTTCGGAGCCACCGCAGAAACAGGGACTTTAGAATAAGACAACAATTCTGTAAAAGCCTCGCTTATATACGGCGAGACCTTAATATCTACTATTGGTTCTATATCTGATCTTGCACCCATCTCGATCTTCACAATCCGCTTGATGTATTCATCACCTACAGGAAAAACAGTTGGATAAGTAAACAGTAAGGTTTGTTGATCCGGATCTTCTGGGTCTTCTTGTAGCTGCCAGGGATGGTCCAAATCCAAGCTCGTACTAATGGCTGCTCGCAATTCCGGCTCAAGTGTTTCAGCTATGTACAGTTGACAAGTCTTTTTTAGTCCCTTTAGACGCTTTTTCTCTTGGCTTCCTGTAGGAGCACATTCCGGAGATTTTCCACCATCGTATCCTAGGATCCCTTTATTGATGACGATATCAATATCTTCGGAAAAGCGATTGATAATCTGCCAGCCTTTTGATAGCGAAGTTCCACCCTTGAATGTTAGCTCACCACCACAGGTTGGTAAATGAAAGAGTATATCCAGAACCCAACATACCCAGAAATCTTTTTCCACTGAAATAGAAGGTAATCCTAATTTAGCCTCAGTCTGAGTGAAAATCAATTCCTGGCGCTCCTTAGGTAAGTTAGCGAAGGTCTTCATCTAACCTCCTCACTCTGAGCGATCTCCTGGAACACTTTTGCGATCCACGCTGGAACATATCTTACGTCCTTCAACAATTGTGATTGTGCAGCTCCATCGAGGCGATCCCTCAGCCGATCAATCATGGAAGGATCAACGTGATCCTTTCCTAAATATCTAAGCGCTTGAGCAACCAATCCAGTTACACGGCCAGCCATGGCCATATTGCGAGGAGTAGTGCGTTTCAGAATTATCTGGCGTTTTCCGATCGTAACCGTCTTTGGCAAGCCATCGGTCAGGTAGGTGATCTTCATCGGAACTTGCGTAGAAAGCCCCAATAGATTGGCGGCGTATGCACCCGTTGGTTGTAACCGAACTACATCTCGACCTGCCAAAACACTGACAATATCGTCAATGGGCGGTTCAAGTATGCCCAGTTCTGGATCTGTTTTGGGATAGTCATATAATCCTTGCGCCAATTGCCTAATAAGACCTGCCTGCTTGTGACGTTTTAGCGCAGATGCAACAGCATCCCGACTTCCTAAGTCTCTAAAGTGGTTCGGTGTAAAGACCCAACCCTTTCCATGACCTCGAATGCGCTTAAGCGTTTGACTATCAGTGCTATGTAGTGATTTTTTCATAATGTTCCTGACACATAAATATATAAATTTTTGTGTCAGATGAAAGGACTGTTGCAGTATTATTTATGGTAATACAGAAAACCCTGTTTTGTGATCCCTCAAGCAGTATAAGTTCAGATGAAACACTATATTATTTGTATCCGTCAGTATTCGGTTGAAGTAAATTGAACTCAATGCGCTCGACCTGTTGGCTAGCCCAAGACACCCAAGAATCAGCCCTATCTCCTCCTGAATGCTCCTCCGCTCTTTCCTTTACAGCAGCAATGTATGCCCTAGCCTGCATACATTTATTCCAGGTCTCAGTATTGTCGAAAAGTTGATTGAGCATTTCCTGCTCTCGCTGCTTTTCTAATGCTGTTTCTCTTTCCTTCTGTGCTTCCTCCTCGTATTCCTTATGCCACTGCTCCGCCTCCTTTCTACGAATTTTCTCAATCTCAGAAGCCTTAACCAGCAATAGAATGAATTTGTTAAGACAGTCCTCTAGTTTCTGCGTCTTGCCATCGCTGATGCTCTTCTGCCCATGATAATTAGTCTTAATTTTTAACGTGAGTCTACCTGTGGGTATGTAATCGTAGAGGTTCTCCCAGCGGTCCGTTTCTCTCTTTGGATTGGGTATCTGTCGAGATGACTCCACAATACCAAATGAAATTGATTCTCCGTTGATCTCAACAGAAGTGTTGTCTTGATAATGGTCTTTTAGGGAGACTTGGAATCCACGTTCCTCCAAAGCTTTTATTAGGACATCCATGATGAGGAGTGTCCTATGGATACTATCTTTGCCTACCCAAACATCGAGACAGCCACGCCCTCCTCGATATCTTTTGCTCTGATCAGCGTCTCCTTCACGTAAGCGAATCATTGAGTGGTGGACAAGTGTGTGGGGATTTCTAAGCGACTGTTTAACGTTCACTTCATTTGCGGGATTGCTTTCAAAGACCTTTTGCTTCTCAATAACATCACTTGTAAGATTCAAATTAGCGTCCATTGATCCCTTGATTGTATACGTCTCAAAATCACCTGGTTTCAGCTTTGGAAGTGGTGTTTGTCGGGTTCTCTTGCCATGCTGCTTTTTGGCCCAGTACCCTAGACCAGGTTTCGGGATATTCATTTTCTTGCAGATCTTTGCGACCGCAACGTCTGAGATCCCGAAATCTTTTCCGATCTTAACAACTGGTTTGGACCAAACAAATTCGTAAAGTTCTTCCCGAGTGATAGTGATTTTATCAGCCATATCTTGCCCCTTCAGATTTCTTCTCAAAAATGAGTACGTAGGTCGAAATGTAGTTAAATAGAAGTTGGAATCTGAATGATCATTGAGATAATACTATAGTAAGCGAAGGAGATAAAATCCAACGCTACCCCCTACCAGGTGAATCTATTCAGTGGATCTCGTGAGGTAAGGGTTACAGCAGATGTTGAAATTGTTGTATCCAGAATATGCTATACAATACTCTCAAATGAATTGGATTCGATTTACTATCTTTTTAAAAAATTCTTGAGACCACACATCAGTCGCTCTGGGGTCTGAAAGGAATACTTCCACATCCTTGCGGGCTTGTTCAATATCCAATTTATCAATCTTAGTATGATATAATTCAAGAAAACGACTAGGCGTTAGGGGGTCCGGACCGGTCCAATCTGCGGACTGGCGCATACGCTGTTCAAGGTGGGATATTCGTAGTTCGGGGTAGTGACTTACATACCAAACTAAATCATACCAGTCCCTGCCCTTTACATTCCTTTTCCACTTTCGATATAGAGCTGCATGCATTTTTCCGGCGAAAAGGTCAGGTAGTGTATAGGTTTTCACATTAAATGGGATCGGCTGCAATACTGGTTGCATCTCTATTTCAAACCCTGGAGGAGGATCCGTATCAATTTCAATTTTGATTGTGATCTTCTGGTCTTTGTGCAGTCTGTTGGCAATCTCATCACCAGCGTCTATAGCCAAGAGACTCTCAATTGTATTCGCTTTAAGGAAAGCCGACTTCACAGCACTTTCTTTTAACTTTGTGTGCGACATAAACTCAGCCTTAAAGCCAAAGGCTTTGAGCTCATTTATGATAGCTTGATCATACTTATTCAGGTTGAAGTTCGGGTCAGGTGCAAGTAATGAAAAATCCATATCCTCAGAGAATCGATCAAGCCTATAAAGGATTCGCAATGCGGTTCCGCCGTAAAAGGCTGCTGATTCAAAAAATTTCGCTCGCCAGAGAGCAAGTAAGGCAATAGACTGCAGAATTTCACGTAAAGCCTGTAGATAATCATCCCTGGTTTCAAGTTTGTATTGTGATAGCATACTTTCGATTGCTGCATTCATGCTTGCTTAACTCACCTTCCTTTTTTCATTCTTGAGTAAATTTAATAAAAGCCTCAGCTTAAAGGATGAATACGCCTCTGCATACTTCTCCACCTTCTTGATATTCATTTCAAGCAAATTAGCCCAATCGATTCTCAGGTCTTCTGTGAGGTATTCTCGCATGTCGAGCTGATTCTGGATTGAAATCCCATGACCAGACTTGATCTTATCTACCAATGCCTTCTCTGCATCTGCCATCAAGTAGGTGCGATCCTTATCGAGCTTAATACGCTCTATCCCCTGGTAGAATGCCTTTACTGGTACGTGGTGATAGGTGAATAGCCCCGCTGGAGTCTCGAACTTCTTAGATGTCCCAAGACATACTGCTGTAAGCGCTTTTACACGCTCAGGGATCAAGCCGTGGAACTGCAATGCGTATTCCAACGAAATGTAGGATGGCCCATATATGAGGTTACTCAGGATTTCGCGGGAGTATAAGTCCTTACCATATCCTTCACCAAATACATAGAGTCCCTTCTTGATTCGTTGCACTACCCCTTGCTTCATCAAGGTCGTCACTCGATCCCGAGGCTTTGCATAGTCACGCAGAGCATGCATCAAAACCTGGTAATCGAACTCAGGTGTCTGGATGGTATTCCAAATGGGCTGATTCGTGGTCATGTCTCACTCATATAGGGTTCCTTACCCTCTCCTTTTCGTAATAATCTACATTTTTATATATAGTATGTCCAGCATTTATGGACATACTATAGTTATTTCTTATATATTTAGCAAAGAGTGATCTACAGTCTTGTCTATGCTTCGGACTTGATATCCTAAGCTACCCCCTAGCAAATGGTTCCATATCTGTCTTTGAGGCCTATTTAGAATATCGTTCCCCACTGGTTCCCCATTTCGTGCACCCATTTCGACTGTTCTGCTGTGGACTTCCGACACCCTGCTTGTAAGAAAGCATATGTCAAATTATATCCGACTGTTATTATATTACTTACATGATTTTTCAAAAACTTGTAGCCTGCCTATGCCTGCTATTAGAAAATTTTCTCAATTAGATGTCACAATCAAACCGAGTGATTGTGGAGTTTCATAAACCTCGGTTTATGAGACTAAAATCCTGTGCACTTTCAACCCGAAGCAATCCCAGTAAATAGTGTCTCAAAACCCACCTCTAATTGAAAGTCTCGTAATTGAACGCAATCAACGTATTTAATACTAAATTGGTGAATCTTGACACTGAAGGTGATGCTAATTATTTCAACAACACCATCTTCTTCGTGGCCGTAAACGCAGATGTTGATATGCGGTATAAATACATCCCGGCACTCACGGTTTTTCCATGTTCATTAGTGCCATTCCATATTAATTGGTAATACCCAGCTTCCTGTGATTTTGATATCAGTGTATTAACCAATTCGCCACGAATATTGTAGATATCCAAGCTGACCTTTGTTTGTTTTGGAAGCGTGTAACGAATGGTTGTATTGGGATTAAAGGGATTGGGAAAGTTCTGCTGTAATGAGAATTCATCTGGCAGCATTGATTCAATATCCAATTTGATATGACCTGATTCTACTATATTAGCAGATTCATCCCAGACTCTGTAAAATAAAGATACTGCTTGAACAGCATCAGACTTATTGGAAATGCTAATGTTTGTAATAGTATTGCCGGGTAGACTATTATCAAGCTTACCCAAGCCAACCGAACAGAAAAGGGTCATACTACTGTCATTACTGACTTTTGTTAGATATGGTGATGTTTGATACCTGGTATCGAAATAATCCCCTTTTGTTGAGCTAACTGACACAGCTTGTCCGCTGTATTCCAGAACCCATTCAACCTGCAGAAAATCATCACGAATTGACTCCATAATGATTAAGGTCAGTCCATCCGATAGCCATTTATCTTCTGGTTTTACGATGTTAAAGTTGAGAATTGATGGTGTCTCCGAAATAGATCTGGCCAGTTGTGAAGGTTTAGTAAGTCCATTGTGTTCATAGGACCAATTCCACATCTGGACAAATACACCTAGATCCTCAAAATCCAGGGCACTATCGGGTTCAGGAGTTAATTCAGGGACAGTTCCAGTGGCAGGACCTATTTCATAAATGGTATTCTGTGGTTCAGCATTCCAGGCTGCGGCAAATATCACCAGATCCTCAGTGTTGATTTGAAGATCACCAGTATATTCTGCTGGATAATTCAGAATTGTAATATCCCTTAGTGTTGTGTCCGCTCCTATATCATTATCAGCGACCTTGAATCTTACCCAAACATTCTGAAGGCGCTGGAAACCAAAACTCTCATAGGTGTACCAGTCCACTATTTCAGCATAATTATCAGGAAGTATTGTGGAAAGCTCTCCACCCCCAAACCCACTTAGCCAGCTATAGCCCAGATCTGTTGAGTATTCAATACTAATATCCAGTGTATCATTCTCAATGTCAGAAATAGTGTATTCAAGACTAGCGACCACTACGATTGAGTCTGGGATGGAGATGTACGAAATCGTAGGTGGTAGATTATTATCGAGATGAAAGTCGTCAGATATAACCGGTAATCCTGGATTTGAATCGCTCGGCGTTAGCTTCAACTTGACTGTGGTTTTATCAACGCCCGGCAGATCATCACGCGAATTCCAGGTGATGTTGCCACCGTATTGTGTAGGTGCTATTCCTGTAGATGTTCCGGTGACAGTTGTAGGTGACCAATTATTACCGGAGTCGATGGAATATTCCAATAGGATATTAAGAGTATCATTTTCATCATCTGAAAGCGTATAATTGACTATTACATCATCTGATTGCTCGCTGGTGTATTGTGATATTTGTTCAGCAACCGAGATACCCAACTGATCTATGAATATAACAACTGTATCAGAAGCACCCAGATCAATGTCATAGGGTGTAATTCGGAATAGCCGCTCACCATAAGCAACGGGATGATCGGATCGGGAATTCCAGGTCAGTTGGCCATTATTGTTGGATAACGCAGATGTATCACCTGTGATTGTGGCCATTTGCCATGTTTCGGATGAACTATCATAATAATCGCATATTATTCCCAATGTATCGTCTTCTATATCCAAAAGCTGGTACAGGAGTGTAATATCTAAGCGCTGTTCACCAGAAATTGGAGTTAATTCAATTGAGGGAATTCGGTTATTATCGAGGTGGAAGGGTTTAGAAAGACCAGGTATACCTATCATTGTAAGATTGTAAGGTCTAATGCTAAATATTACATCAGAGATGTCTTGACCTGGCAAATCTGAGAAAGAGTCCCAAATGATTGTTCCATCCCAAATATCTGCAGTAAGATTCAAAGTGTCCCCCAAGATGGTAGCTAAATTCCATGTTGATTCATTATTAACGGAATAGCTACAATCCAGTGAGGAAATCAAGGAATCTGGATTAGAAATATTGTATCCGATGGAAATCGAATCTGAAAATTCAACAGCACTTTCCATGTTGACTTGTGTAGAATATACATCGTTATTAAAAAGAATTGAGACTGCGCTAGTTTGATCGTAACCCACCGCTAGATCAATATCTCCGTCTCCATCCAAATCACAAGCCGTTACTGAGTGTGGCTGTTCTCCAACTGCATAGCTCCCATTAGGAACAAACACTCCATTCTCAACATTCATGAGCACGGTTACTGTATTTGATCCTTGATTTGCTATTGCCAGATCCATATCCCTATCCCCGTCTAAGTCTGACGATATTACTGTCAAGGGGTCATTATCAGTACCGTAGTCCACTCTCGATAAAAATGATCCATCTCCATTATTCATGAATATTGAGACCGAGTTTGATCCATAATTCGCAACTGCCAGATCCATATCTCCATCAAGATCCAGGTCTGAGGATGTTACTGACCAGGGGGAATTGCCAGAGCTATAGTCCACCCCAGATGCAAAATTGCCATCTCCCTCGTTCATGAAGATAGTGATTGCGTTTGACCCTTCATTTGCTATTGCAAGATCAATATCCCCATCACTATCCAGGTCAGCAGAGGCAATTGACACAGGACCACTACCCGTGCTGTAGTCCACCGGAAATGCAAGGGAACCATCGCCATTGTTCATGAAGATAGAGACTGAATTTGACCCATGATTTGCTACCGCTAGATCCATATTTCCATCCAGGTTTAAATCAGAAAGTACAATTCCATAGGGCTCATTACCTGCGCTGCTATCTGCGCTGAATGCAAAAGTACCATCTCCATAATTCATCAGGATTGAGATTGTATTATGATCCCTATTTGCTACTGCTATATCCATATCGCCATCCCTATCAAAGTCAGTAGAAGCAATTGACGAGGGACTGCTGCCTACGCCGTAGTCCACATTAGATGTAAAGGAACCATCACCGCGATTCAAGTGAATTGAGATACTGTTTGAATTAAAATTTACGGATGCCAGATCGATATCCCCGTCCATGTCCAAATCTGAAGTTGTTACAAACCAAGGGGAAAAACCTGAGCTGTAATCTACTTTTTCTGAAAAGCGTCCACTACCCATAAATGTCTCAATTGTATACTCCCAATGGAAGGGTATAATAGGATAATTATCGGCATCCTGAATTCCAGAAGTCAATGTTACATTTACATTCTCACCCACAATAAATTCATTATCCATTAAAAGTGTTACGGTTTTAGTTCCAGGGTAATATGAATATGTTCCGTTATGTAATCCACTTTGGGAGGCGTGGACAACGAACGTGTTCGAATTGATGGTTGAAGGATCAATATCAGTCCCAAATGTTACTGATATATCAGTATTCAGCCCGATATTCTGGGCATTTTGGTTCGGATATATCGATTCTATTATCTGAATTGGTTCAGCCAGTGAGCTTTCGTAGGCACCTATATCTGGATTGGAGTCGGACGGGCTGGGGCGTGGGTTTCCATTCAAATCGGTGGTTGGGGCATGGTACCATGTTCCCTCTATTTCTATAGAGTCTGTACCAGCTCCAATGCACGGGGAACTTGAACTAAGTCTGAAATCTTCTTCACTAAGAGACACAAATAGTGGTTCGGAGTTGATATTCGCAGTACCGGGCCATGATGTTTGAAGATTTGAATAATTAATTGTCACCTGAGCACCCCAATTCTCAATTAGTGGTGACGTATTATACCAGGCAATAGAATTATTGATATTGAGAGTCGATCCAAAATTGCATACAATCTTGTCATTTTCAACAATGGTGCAATAATTCATAAGAACCATACTGGGGCCCGAATTGTACATCAACGCTTCTCCAGTATTGCCGGTAATAAGCGAATTAATGATCTCAACTGTTGATTCGGTACCGTTTGAAAATGTATGCCCGCTACCGAAATTATCGCTAATATTAGTATTTTCTATCAGCAGATATGATCCATTAACCGCAAATACACCGTCTGTATTATGGGTAATCTGACAGTTTAATAATGCAATGTTACTTGAATCATATATATCTATCATTGAGCCTGCGTTGTGATCACGGAAAGTACAATTAATAATTTTGGCTGAAGAGTTCGAAGCCAAAAAACCCGCCCCAATATCACCACTATTCTCATAGATTATGCAATCACTAATAATTGGAGAAGAACCATTGCACATAATGCCTCCTCCCATGTATGGTTCATCTATTCCTAAACCCTGCCCTCCTGTGATGCTAAACCCGACCAATTTGCTTTCGGCATCCTCTCCTTGATTAAAAACAACCACAATAGATCCGCCTGAAATGATAGTCTGAGCAATATTTGAGGTTTCCCCACTCGTCAGGAACAGCGACCCAACAACAATGCTTTTGCCGCTGAAGTTGATATTCTCTACATAGGTCCCAGGGTAAACAAGAACAGTATCACCATCAACAGATACATTTATCCCTGCTTGTATTGTTGATTGATCTCCGGGAACGTTGATAATTGTAGCATTTATTACAGAGATGCTGACGAGATGGACAATGACTAATGAGGTGATTATTCTACTGGACATAAACACCTCCATTCCCAAAATCACTGATTTGAATGGTTGTATTATCTGCATCTCTGAACTCAGATGATATTTCAAAGTCTAAATCGCTTGACAGAGAGGAAGTTGAACTGAAATCAATGAGAGCAATTCCACCAGTTCCTGAAACACTGGATGGATTTCCGGTGGCAACTGCCACCTCAATTGTAATTTGCCCCTGTTCATTATCAATCAAATAAAATGGGATGACGGTTCCACCATTATCAGCTAAGATTGATTCATTTTCATATACGCTAACAGAGGTAACAACTAATTGGGCTGGATTAAAATTCAATACTGCTTTGATCATAGCTAAATCAGTTACATCGTGAGCCATAATTTCAATTTCTACCGATTCATGTATGCTACCCACGGAATAACGTGGGGATAGTGTTAGGGCTGGTCCATCTAGATCATCAATTGTGAAGGTGATCGTTTGTGGATCATCGCTCTCAACCCCATTGAAGTATCTGGATTTCACTTCAAATACATGGCTGCCCTCATCCAATAGTGGGTATTCTAGTAAATGATCGCTTGTCCACTCGCTCCATGACTGATCATCCATCCGATATGAGTAGTTCATGCTGGACTGATTGCCATCCCAATCAAGAAGTACATAGCAGGTATCAACTGTTTCTCCCTCAGTTGGAGCCTGGATGAATGTTACACTAGGTGTTTCAAAATTGGGGTCAGTAGGATCTAAGGGATTGGAAATATCCTCTGGGCCCTCTAATATCGAGCAGGCTCCCAATGCCAGAACTGTGACCAAAGAAAGATTGGAAATGAGTATATATTTATTCATAAGGATACCTGACTGTGATATCAAAGATGTTCCAGGAATAGGATGCCAAAGTTAATGAAGTTGCTGCCATAAACTGATAGCGGTAGTTATTTAATTGGTCTTTACTGGCATTAAGCTGTGTTCTGTAATCATCCATATCTGCAATGGTAGTAGCAGTTGAATATCGATCAGCCAAATCATTATAGCTTGCAAGCTCACTACTGTACTGAAATATCGAATTGATTAGCCAGCCTAACCCAGCAGCTGTAATCCCACTTAAAATGATACCTTTTTTGGGCTGTTTGGAGTATATCTGCCCCATTCCCGGGAATAAAAGTGATTGTTTTAGAGCTAACCTTTTATCCGGCCGCTGAAAATTCAAAACAATTGGAGATGGATGCTGATTGAACAGCGCTAACTCTCGATTAATGGGCAAGTAACCAGGTGCTGTGGTCTGAAGTACATAATTACCAAAGGGTAAAAATACATTCGTATTATTCCCAGCACTCAATTTAAACAATTTGACAATAGAGAACCGATTGTCCTTCAACTTTCCAGATCCATCTACATTACTCTTAATAACAATATTTGCTTTTATTAGATCTAATTCATAATTGATGTTCTGAGCAGGCTGATGTGAAGTTAAGCTGATCATCTGCTCGTAAGCTTGATGATGCTCTTTCTCAATTCGTATCTGATAATTTGAAAATTCTAGCTGATCAATGACCCATAATTCCGCATTTCGGAGTCTTGTGTCAGTAGAACGCTTCGCTTTAGGATATTCACTTAGTTCTATATCATCTATTGATATATTCATTCCTTCTTGCTTCACAATGCTAATCTGCCCACAAGGTTCTAAATTATAATTCAAACGTAGCATGGTAGCCTTAGGAAAATGAACTACCTCTTCATGGTCGAAGTACAAATCTTTCCGGAGATGAATCCTGTAATCAATTGATGTATCGGTTGCAATATAATCATATGGAGTTTTAACAAACCTTGACTGGCTGATAGATACATAGG
>Ga0307992_1001888_pt1 | contig 12190 bp, 16 predicted proteins | sample EllFjometagen133_FD_203162 | JGI IMG/M metagenome (GOLD analysis project Ga0307992, IMG submission 203162) | Marine microbial communities from Ellis Fjord, Antarctic Ocean - #133 | ecosystem: Environmental > Aquatic > Marine > Unclassified | place: Southern Ocean | collected 2014-10-08
CAAAAAATAAGAGAAGAAGTAAGAACTCTTGCAGAACAATTTTTACGAAAAGACAACGCACCTACTTATGGGCTTGATGTTGTTGAGAATCTGCAAGACTTTTTATACCCTCGGGTAACAATTAAATAATGCCTACTACCGGAAATATTAGCTTAGATATAAAATTTATATTTATTAGCTTTGCTCAAAATTTGTTTGCACAGCATGGAACACATACGTGAAATACAAATCCAGTAACTAGTAAAATTATTATAGCTGATAAAAATTCTGTAGATTTAGGAATTGTTGCAAAAAGACCTTCTATTATTTTATCTCGAGGTGGTTTTACATTTATGAAACTTGCTATAAATCAACGAGCAGATCAAAAAGATTTTTTACAATTGGATAACTCAGCTAACCTTGTTGGTCCTTTGGGATCAACCGACAGAAAGAAAAACGCTGTTTTTTCTGATTTAATTCGAGGCTCAGTAACCTTTAACATACTTTCAAAACAAGGTATACAAGCAGAATCAATAGCCAGCCATTTATATAATGCTTTAACAGGATATAAAGAAGATCTTAGAGCAAAAGGTGTAGAAATAAAAAACGTTAGTTTTGGTGAGGAAACACTTCTTAAACACACTTCTGAAATAGAGGTGTCTGCTATAGCCTTAAATATTTCATTTACAAAAAATGTAACTATTGTGCGCGGACAAAAACAAAACAATTGTGAAGTTTATCTTGACACGGCAGAAGCAAAAGAAGGCATACATTTTAGAGTGGCAACAGCAGGCACACAAATCGTTTTTGAAGACGCACCAACTACAGGAGTTGTCCCTACTATTACTTATGTGCATGCAATCTCGTTGGCAACGATTACAGGAGTTACTTTAGTTGGAACAGTGGATAGCTCAAATAAAACTTTTACTGTTCCAGATGCAGGAGTAATATACGGATATTATGTATTACTAGACGATGTAGCAATAACACTTAATGATGCAACCTATGATTAAAATATCAGAAGCAGACCTAAGAGCTGCTGTAATGGCAGGTTTTATGGAAGAAATGTATGGCATAGAAAAAGATGCTAGTCTTCTTACAGGTGCAGCCAAAGTTACTGCTAGTGTATTAAAACGAAGTATAAATTATTTATCTAAGTCTAAATACAGTGGCGGTGCTTTACAAAAAGCATTTACACACGCTACTAAGGCTTATAACAGCGGTAAAGGTGCAAACGGAAGAGCAATGCTTCAAAGTCTTGCTAAACATCGTAACCCATTTTATTATCGAGCAAAAGGAACTCAGCCACTATTATCCAAGTTACAACACCGTAAAAGTAGTATGCGTCGTGGGGTTTTACACAGCATAGGAACAAGTGCCGCAAAAATTCAAGATTTAACGGTTGGTAGAAAAGCAGGACAAGGCCTTTTTCAAAGAGCTAATTTATATAGAAAAAATTTAGGAACAACAATTGCTAACGATATTAGAGGTAGCTATAAATATCGTGAATTACACGATATAGAAAAAAAGATTGGACAGGGCCGTATTTATATGACTCAAGGTAAAAAAACTTTAAATTCTAAAGCAGCTCTAACAGCATATAAAACTGATCCGAAAGCAGCTATGAAGACTATGCGCATGCGACAGGGTTGATTTAGAAAAGGTAATTGGGGAAAAGCTAATTCTAGATCACTTATTGAAACGGGTGCACCAAATGCAGGTTCACTAGTGAGACGAAAAGGAATGGGTATAGCTGCAGCAGGAACTATTTCAGCTCCTGGATTTGCTGGAACAACTTATTTTCAAACTAAAACTAATGTACAGGGATTACCTAACAGTAAAACCAAACGTTTAGGCCTGGCAGCTAGTGATTTAGCCTTATTTGGCGTCAATCCGGTTATTGGCTTTACAGCACCTGTTGTTCCCGCTATATTGAAAAAATTTAGACAACCTAAAATTAAAAACGCACAACAAATAATTTAAGTAAATAATAAATAATAAATAATATGCAATATTATTGGAGGAGTCATAAATGGCGTACACCAAACCGGGAATAGAAGTAACGCAAATACAGGAAAGCACCACGCCTACCTTAATAGCGCCCGATTTAGAAGCTGTCGTAATAGGTGAAACCTACTACTGACAAAAGTTCACAGAAGCTACTGGTACGTATTTAACTGCTGCTAATACTGAAATTGCTGTAAGCGGAATTAATTCTGAATATCCAGATGTTACTGGTCATACTGACTTAGTGTTAGTTGATTTATTAACAGCAACGGGTGTAAGACAACCGCTTGTAAAAGACACAGATTTTACGATCGCAACGGCTAATAGCCTATCTACTATCACTTTAGTTAGTGGTATTCAAGTAGGCAGTGCTGATGTAACAACTGCTGCAGGTATCTATGTAGCATACCGAGCAAATAATGTTACTGGTCGTGGATTTCAAACTCTTGAATCTTTATCCGACATATTCAATTTATATGGTACGGCACAATCATGGAATCCGTTAGCGTATGGTGCTAACCTTGCTATGTATAATGCCGGTACTTCTGTAAATGTTTTTGGAATTAGCGGATTGACCACAGCAGATAATATATCAGCGGCATTAAACGATCTAGAAGCTCGTGAAGTTTATGCTATGGCTTTGATAACCCAGTTAGGTTTATCAGGAGCTGTAGGAGCAACGAGTACACATGTTACAGCTCAGTCATCAGCGACAAATAAGAAAGAACGTATTGCGTTTGTTTGTAAGGAAATTCCATTTGATGGAACTAACTATGCAGAAACTAGCACCGAAAGAGGTACTACATCAACAGCTATTCAAACAGCAAATGTAGCACACGGTAATAAGCGACTGTTTAGTGTGTTTCCAGAAGTGGTTTATGTTGAGGAAACTCGACATATTTCAACAATTGACCCAACCTGGGTAGATGCAAGTTTTCAATTGACATCGGCTGTAGCGTTTGGTGCAGGAGAATTAGTATGTCTATTTAAAAGTAATGTAATTATTAATAGCATTGCTTATAGAAAAGGACAAAAAATCACTGCAACAATATATACCGCTATTAAGCCTTATATCGAAAGCGAAGACAAAACAATGTTAGTATGGGCACCAGTTCCTGGAGCCTATTTAACTGCTGCTATCGCAGGACAAGTTGCGGGCAAAAGTCCGGAACAACCTTTGACCAACGTACCACTGGCAGGTTTTGCCAAAACAAAAGGATCCAAAGACTATTTCTCAGAAGCCAACCTCAATACAATGGCCGAAGGTGGAACTTATATTGTTCAAGAACTTACAACAAACACATTAGTATGTAGACATCAGTTGTCGACTAATATGACGAGCGTAGCATTACGCGAACTAAGCATAACCAATGCATTAGATTATACTGCAAAGTTTATTCGAACTGCATTTACACCTTATATAGGGCGTTATACGATCAGTCCTTCGTTTATTAAATTAGCTAACACTATTTTAGTAGGCATTGGAATGTTCTTAAAACGCGAAGGAAAGATAAATGACTTACAGGTATTATCAATCGCTCAGGATTCAATTAATCCTGACACATTACTAGTAGAAGTAAATATTCTGGTGAAGTATCCAGTTAATTACATAAAGCTAAAATTAATTTTTTAGGAGATAAAAAATGGCCACAGTAAACTTATTAGATGGTTGGAATTTTTTGGATGGTAACGTTCAAGAAATTGAAGATGGTAGCGATTTCTTATCAGCAGAATCTACAGTAATTTGCGCAGGACCGCCGAAACTTGATGAATCGGCAGTTCAAGATGTAAGACCTGTAGGGCTGGTACAAAATGCTCAAATAACACAAAATAAACAGATCCAACAATTGTTTGAGATTGGATCACGAGAACCGTTCTTTATTCCGGGACGAACACTAATTCAAATGGGAATGTCAAGAGTACTTTTCGATGGTGCTTCTTTAATGCGTGCATTATATGAAGTAACTGTTGATGCTGCAACTGATAATTTCGATACGAATGATATTGTTCCTCCAGCACAGCCTTATGATTCAACATCATCAGGCGCCTTCTATATGAATTTAGCATCTGAATTCTTTAATAGACCACTAGGTTTAGCTTTCATTTTTCATGACGGGCAAGACCAAAAGTATGGTGGTTTTTACTTAGAGAAATGCTATATTCAAACACATGGAATGTCAATGGCTGGACAACAAACAGTTTTACTTGAAAACGTAGGATTACGTGCAAGTAAATTGATACCCCTGAATTATAACGAAGCTTCTTAATTTTTAAGATAAAAAAATGGGGGATGTAATGTCCCCCATTAGCTTAAACAATTAGTCGTTTTTGTTTAATTTGTAAAATAAGATCTTTTGTTTTTTCGGCAAGCTCATTTGTATTCTGAGCTTTAATTACTAAATCTGGTTTAGTATCATTTAAATCAGCCTCTGACGGATGATCTGGATCTCTATCTGGCGTAATAAAACGCGTTCCATCTTTATGTAGTCGAATTATATCCACATATAAACCGCCTGCTTTTCGTACGGCGGCCGCTTCGTTTCTAAAACGAGTATCAGCAACACATATCCAAACAAGACCATCATAGTCTTTGTTCTCTTCCGCAATTCGATCTATATCTTCAAAAGTTCTATCGACCCAATAATCATTTCCAAAATAAGTACGTCTTAAATTAGTACCCCACTGTTGAAGTAGTATAGGATCTTTGCTTATCATATAATTATAATTAGGGCACTGCCTTACAACCTTTAAAAATCCTGGCAATTCTTCATATGTAAAAGTATCATAAATAATTGTTGTGGCTCGACCTTCTTTTGTACAAGATCTTAAACAATTAATTTCTTTATCATCTTCGTTTAGACAAATTAAAGGAGTAGGATTAGTATGCTCACTAAAATGTTTATTTCTTACTTCTTCGTATAATTTATCTGCCCAATGTAATATATGCACATTAGGTTCAAACTTATTTATTAACTCTGCTGTAGTATCTTTTCCGTTTCGTGCTTTTGAGCCAAGCCCTAACAATACTACATTAGAAGGCAATTTAGTCATTAATATTTTTGGTTAATGTATCCATTCCCTGCCTATTGCAGGTTCTACTTCCATAGGTACAGAAGGAGCATAGTGATTAAATGCTTCTATCATAGCTTTTTGTACATATTTTGCTACGTCCTCTGCCTCGTCTTTGTGTACTTCCACTAAAATTTCATCATGAATTGCATTAATAATTTTAGCATCATATTTTTCTTTATCAATTAGATTTTTTAACTTGCACATAGCTAATTTAGTAGTACTTGCCCCGCATCCTTGGAAAGGAAGGTTCTTAGTAATGTTAAATGCATGTGCTACCTGACGTGAATCGTCCCAATCAAATGTGGTTAAATCCCGTCTCCGCCCATCTAACGGCGATAAAGCATATCTATTTTTTTCAGCATCTTCTGTTAAATCCTCTAAAGTTTTTTTAATAGCAGGGAATGTAGAAAAGTAAGTATTCATTAAGTTTCTAGCTTTTTTAATAGTTATACCTAAGTTTAATGAAAGCTTCATAGGCCCAATTCCATATATTAATCCAAATGTTAAAGATTTAGCGGGATTTCTATATTTATCTTTCATTTCTTTTATACCTTTACCATTTTCGTCAAAAAACTTTTCATAAGGAATGCCAAAAATTAGGCTTGCAGAATAACTATGTAAATCCATATTATTCTGTAAGGCATATAGAAACTTAGGCTCTTGTGTTAGATGTGCTAAAAGTCTTAATTCTTGTCCACTAAAATCAGCAGATATAATTCTATACTCTGGATCTTGCGCTATAAAAGCTGCACGGTACTCTTGTGCTTTAGGAATATTTGTCATGTTAGGTTCTCTAGAAGCATATCTTCCTGAATCAGCACCTAGCTGTTTAAAGGATGAATGTATACGACCATCAATTTTAGATACATACTGATTTAAAAACTCTTGTCCATAAGTTGTAATATTTTTTTGATGCCCTCTATATTCTAAAAGAACTTTTATTACTGGGTGATTTAAGCGTTTTAATGCAGGCTCAGCAGTAGATTTTAGTTTAGTTTTTGTAATATCGCTTAAAATAGGTAATAATTGTGTTGGAGAGTTATAATTAATATCCAGATTACCAAATAAATCTTTTTGACAATATGAATCAAAGAATTTATCTAATTTAGCTTGTGCAGTATCGGCACCGGCTATTGCTTTGTCTTTTAATGCCAACCATTTTTTACGATCTAGAAAAATACCATTTATTTCCATATCAGCCGTAACGCGCGTGGTGTTATACTCGAGAGCAGATAACTCTTTCATCCCGCGACTATCTAATAAAGATTGTATTTTTTTATAAACAGGGATTAAATATTTAATATCATCTGCTGCATATTGTAACTGTCTTGTCGTAAAAGTTTGTCCCCACTTCATATCAATAAAAGTACTTTGTTGTGTTTTATCTAAGGGAACTCCAATATATTTTAAGCAAACTGCTTCAAAACTTGCACTTTGTTTTCGTCCTTGATTTAATAATTGCTCTCCAATCATAGTACAAATCACTTTTTGTAATGTACGATCAAAATTTGTTTTAATCATGGAATAATCAAATTTGGCATTGTGCATTACAATAGTAATATCATCTGTCACTAACCAATCGAGAACAGGATAAACTTCTGCTCCCAATTTATAAATATCAAATACAAACTGTTCCCCTTGGTCCCCTATTTGTAGTAGAAGGATTTTATTATCCAGAGGATCCAGTCCAGTTGTTTCTGTATCTAGACCTAAAATAGATTTACGACGTAAATAAGTTAAAGCGTTTTCTACGCCTTTATCCGTGGTAATGTGTCTCATGTTTTATTGCGGATCCATATAGTATCTCAACTGATCGGACCGTTTTCTGGTTTGTAATTTTAATATTACTTTTTCTTTAATTTGTCGAATGCGTTCACGCGTTAGTCCTATATCAATCCCTATTTCTTTTAGTGTATAAGGACGAATATGATTAATTCCAAAATACATATAAATAATGTCTTGTTCACGAGAAGTAAATTCTTTTAATATAATATCTAACTCATTTTTAAACAATTCTAAACGTCGTGCCTTTTCTTCAGAAGATAGCTCAGCGGGAAGTATGCTAGTTAGGTTCTGCTCATCATCTGTATGAGGCTCTTCTAACGCAATAATTGTATAATTAAAAATTGCGTCTTTTAAAAGAGTAGTATCACCAAGATAATTTTCGAGCTCTAAATCAGTAGGCTCTCGCTCTAAGGCCTGTGTTAAATATTCTCGTGCTCTTGAAATTTTAGTAACACTAGTTATTTTATTTAAGGGTAGGCGAATAAGTTTTGAATTTTCATGAATAGCATTTATAATACTTTGACGAATCCACCAAACAGCGTAAGTAATAAACTTTACGTTTCTTGTTATATCAAATTTATGATAAGCTTTTACTAAACCTCTATTGCCTTCAGCTATTAATTCTTCTAAAAGTAATCCTTGGTTTTGATATTTTTTAGCAACAGACACAACAAATCTTAAATTTGCGTTCATTAATTGTTCATATGCTAACTTGTTTCCTCGTTTTGCTTTTTTAAATACTCCATGTTCCTCTTCTTTTGTTAAAGGCTTGAAGTTTTTTATTCCCTTTAAATATATTGTTAGCATAGGTATTCTTGATTAAATAGTTAAAGTATAGTGTGCTTGTTTGTTTTTACCAAAATTGCCTAAACCAATTACGTGTGGATAAGAGTCTGTCCGACGTGCGTAGTTATGGTGATGGTGTCCGTGAAAATAGTATTTTGGTTTTATATAATCTAGTAATGTGCGCAACTCTCTGCTTCCCTCTTCTTGTTTTACATTATGTCGAATAGGAAGACATCCAGTAGCTGCTTGATGTGTTACTAGAATATCTATAGGCTTTTGATCGTGGTGTGTGATTAAAGAATCGATCTCTTCTTGCGTAAAAAATCTACGTTCGCTTCCTAGTAAATTTTTAGAAGCTTTTTTAATTCTAATTGGGGACCATATACCGCCTAAGCAACCTATACGTTGGTTGTTTACGGTTAAAATAGTTCCTTGTTCCATAAAATGTATATTTAAATTTTTTAAAGTTTCGGTATTCATCCATGTAAAGTCTTCATGTATACCCTTTATAAAATATACAGGAACTTTAAATCTTTCTATCTTTTCATTCTTTAAATCATTTATAAATCTTGTTATTGCGGTACTTTCGTTTTTCCACAATGAATCTTTTTTAGCAACTATTTCGGAATGGAATAATCCAAAATCTCCTACTTGAAAAAAAACATCTGTTTTCTTTTTGCGTTTTGTAAGTTTTACAAACTGAGAAAAGTTACTATGTACATCTCCTACAAAAGTCATTTCCATAGGCTTTCTCCTGATTTTGTGTATAAAAAGGGTCAACCATAAGATAAGGTTGGCCCTTTATAATTATTATATAATTATGTGTTTACTTGTGTTTGTAATATTTTTTAACTCCATCAACAAGACTTTGGCTACCTAAATATGTTACACCGAGTGTAACTATACCTGACACAACTATATCTAGTCGTGGGGTTACCATGCTTGTGAATCCAAGTCAAGCTATTAATGCAAATCCAAGTATTACAATAGCAAACTTTCTACTTCCTAGTTTACTTGCTGAGAAGTTCTGAACTGCCGTTTTTAATTTTCCTACCATCTTTATCTGTATATACTTTTTCCCCTTTAGGGCCGAGTATATATCCCGGGTAATTTTTTGCTTTTAATTGATCACACACAAAGCATGTTTTAAAAGTTCTGTTTTGGTTACACTTATCTGGATGATTCCAGTTGTGAAATGTCATGTCCCAAACAGCATCTTCAACATTCATTGATGACTGTGTGCTCCATATTTCCTTAAAATCTACACTTTGTGCTCGAGGTTTTTTATCCCCGACGCCTAATTTATCTTTTATATCCATAGATTAAAGTGTTTACCATCTGTCTGTGGACATTATTGAAACCATCCTTTATGTATAAATAGTGCATAAAAACTAAAACTACCTGCAGCTACTAACGATAAATAGGTTAAAGTTTCAGAATTATAATGATCTCCGATCCCACCTATAATGATAGTACAGACAACTGATACAATAAATCCCATGGTTAAGGTTTTTTTATTTATCTTCATAGTTTAATATAACAACTTTTAACTAAAATAACAATTAAAAATTATGTATAAATTGTGGGGGATTTACTTGCATTCTTAACCAGTTTAAAATATATTGCGATCCTACGGCTGCAATTATTTTATTACCGTTTTGAACAATTCCGGCTTCTTTTTCGTATGCTAATTGGCAACTCCCGTCTTTTACATCTTTTGGCACCGTAGCCATTAATACTTCAAGAGTATTTTTCTCATGTTTTGCAAAGGCTGCAACTGCGCGACCTTCGGAACGAAGATCTATCCAATAAAAATCTTGTTTTTCTGCTGTTTTAAACATAAGTTTTCTAAACTTTGTATTATCTACTGCACAAACTACGCAATCAAAATGCTCAAATTCTTTAGCTTTTTCAATCCTGTCGGTGCTAGACCCAAAGCCATATTTTGCAGAAAGTGTTTCTGATTTTAAATCTGTTAAATCTTCTAATTCAAAATTTTGATAGGCGAGATTATCGCTATCAACGGTATCATCGTCAGCAATGGTAATATAAGCACCCTTTAATTGGTCATACTCAACTAAATTATATAAATAAAATGCTAACCAAGAGCCTATGCCTCCACCACCAACAATTAAAATTTGTTTACTCATTTTTATTTCCTGTTAATGTTAAAGTTACTGGTTCAAATATTCTATGTTCTCCGTCATAATAAAAAACGTTTGTTTTGTTTTCTGTCAATGACATAATGGGGTAAAATCCGGCATATCCCGCGCCGTGTATATCTGTTATTGAAGGACGAGATGCGTGATGTGGATGTGTATGAAATATACCTACTAGTTCTATTTTAGATTTTTTAGTGAATAGTCTAGTCCGCTTGAGCACTTGAAAGAACTCATTTGGGTCCGGTATATAATGTGTTTCTAAAGGTAAATTATTGTTAAAATAGGAACCAACTAAACGTTTTTCGCCATTTTGATCGGCTATGTTTGTCATTGGTATAAATTCATTACATTCAGATATTTCATCATCTACATGATGGCCAAGCATAGCCCCTACCACTTCGTGATGGGGGCTAGCTTTTCCATATGTTTGCATGTCGTTCCAGACAGATGTCTGTACTTGTAAATGCATGCTTACCTCTTAATTTAAAATTGGTCCTGGTGTAAATGTCTTTAAACAATCAATGTTTAAATTCATTTCTGCACAAATAGCTTTGTTAGATTTGTTACCAAACCTTAATCTAAAATTCTCTGCGATCCAGGAAGCGTTTCCTTGTGCTAATTTATCGTATTTACTTGGTCCATATATGGCATATATTAAACCGTTGGGTCTATGTCTTCTGCGAGCTACTGCATCAAGACGTCTGTGTGCTCCGACTTCTAGATAAATACCAAACTCACCTGTAGGAATAGCATAATTATACCCCAATTTCCAGTATGTTGGATGTGCAAGTTCACATTGGTGTGTGCCCGGCTTTAGATCTCCCGCAATATTGGAGATAATTCCTACTCCACGTTTATAGAACATTTCTACAGCTTGCGGAGTTTTATCAATATATAAACCTTTTAAATGGGTAGATATTGCTGTCCAACCAAGCCCTTGATTATGAAGCATAGCAACATACTCAAGAGGCGTCATGTGTAGAAAGTCTGTGCCCCAACTAAATTCAGACCAATTAAATCCTTCTTTTTTTCGTCTATAGTCATACGAACCTTTACTCATTCCTGTAATAGCTAGGAAGTCTTTTAATTGAAAATTTTCAGTAGTTCCGGCCGGAATAGTAATTTCCTTTTTACCCATAGTAATATGAGTATCTTTAGTTCGATTGCCCATGCGCACAATATTTCTTGCACTTACAGCTAAAATTTTTACATCAGTTTTTTTAGTTAACTGTTGTAATGTGTTTGCTTCTTTCATGTATCTATTTTATGGTTTTAGTTAAAACAGGGCAGGATTTCTCCTGCCCTTAATACTTCTATCCGCCTACAAGAGCGTTGGTTAAAGTAATATCCGCTGCGCCTAGTAAGGCATCTACCGTTAAGTTGTTAGGATTGGTTTGGATTCCATCTATATAGCACCATTTACTGTGGTTATTACATAGATCCATAATACGTTCTAACGCCATTTGTGGAAGATCTTCAAACTCATCGTGCCCACGAGTACTAACTACTTTTATATGTACACGAGGTTTTGCTAGTTCTTCTGCTACGTTTACGGGTGTTGGTTTCATTGTTTATTTGTGGTTAAAATTAATTCCGGTTTAAGGTATATATTTGTGGTGCTAATAGTGAATCATTGTGTAATGCAAAGATTCTGTTGACAAGTTTATCCATTCCTACCTGCGTATTAGTTCCTTTATCTACAATACAGAAGTAATCTCCTGTTCTGTAATCATAAACTCTGCAAGAGCTCTTTTCTATATCTCTTTCGTGCAATTCAATAAAATATTTACGCATTTGTCCTTTGATTATATATCCGTATTTACGGTCTCCATTACCAAGAGTTGCGTGATCTGCTTTTATTTTAAAAGTAGCTTCTGTTTCTGTTAGAAGTTTTTTAGATTTTTCTACAGCAGAAACATATTCTTCTTTAGCATCAACAATTAAATCTTTTATGTCTTCTGGCTGAATACCAGTTACAACATCGGGATTTAATAGTGTCGATACAGCTTCAAGTAGTTCGTTCTGTTTTTCTAAACGAATTAATCTCTGCGTATTTCGAACACGGTATTGCTTATCACCTAATACAAGATAATTTATGTTTTTAGTTCGTTCTAAAGGAAGTTTTGCTTTTATTGTTACATTTTCAAAGTAGTCGTGTAAGTTAAGTTGAATACCTAAGTCTAGATATTCGTGTAGTTCAAGACTACATGTACTTACAGATTTTAAAAAGAAATCAAAATCTGGTTGCGTTTGATAACATAAACCTCTACGTATGCATGCTTCGAGTTCCCCAGCATTTATACGACAGTCGTTTATATATGTTAAAACACTTTCTACACCATTAACATTGGTATTATATCGCTGCTCTACAGTAAAAGTAACTTCCCCAACCATGCCAC
>Ga0307992_1001890_pt1 | contig 12157 bp, 10 predicted proteins | sample EllFjometagen133_FD_203162 | JGI IMG/M metagenome (GOLD analysis project Ga0307992, IMG submission 203162) | Marine microbial communities from Ellis Fjord, Antarctic Ocean - #133 | ecosystem: Environmental > Aquatic > Marine > Unclassified | place: Southern Ocean | collected 2014-10-08
TAATTCTCCATACGCCTCAATCGAAACTGTTAACCAGCCAATAAAACATCTTTCTAGATTAAAGCTTACTTTCCCTGCGTCATCAAGGTAGTTATTGATTTCTTCTAAATTATGATTAGCTTTAAATTTTTTAGCTAAAGCTTGTTCGATTATTTTTTTTAAAGAGAAAATTTCAGACTTTTTTAAGAAAAGCTTCTTTGTGCACTGGGTAGTATCAAGTATTCGAAAACGAATATTTCTAATTTTAAGTTTATCGACCAAAGTTAACATTTTTGTCAAGTAGGAGTAGTTATTCTTTGTGATAACGTAATTAATTTCTAAAAGTGGTTTTTTTCTTTTTTTATATAATTTTGAATAAACTGTTAAATTATTGATAAGGTTATTGTAAAGTATTTTTTTGTTTGGATTCTGAATTTTGTTATAAATATTTTCATTTGGGGCAGAAAAATTGATATCAAGCATGTCTGATCGGGCAAAAGCTGATTGTATGGCTTTATTATTAAAAGTCAGGTTAGTCGTGATCCTTAAAAAAAAATTATTGTTTTTTATATAATTAATAATGTCTACAATTTCGGGGTTCAACCAAGGTTCTCCGTCGGCACTCAACGATATTTGGTTGGTTCCCATAGATTTTAATTCATCTAAAATTTTTTTAATTGACGTAAAAGAAACATGGTAAGGTTTAATTCTATCTTTTTTTAAAGGACTATGTATCCAGCAAAACTCACATCTGAGGTTACATACAGAATTTATATTAATAATTGCTGCAGGGGGACCTTTTGTGATTTTGTTCCGGATGATATCACGAATTAATTCTGCTGTATGTTCGTTGAGCATTTCTATTTTTTCTAATTGAAATTAGTAAATTTTTATATACTTGTATAAGTAATTTGCCTACATAAAAAAGGTAATTAGGGCATTATATCGTTAGTTATTGTTTTTACCTAGTATTTAATTTCTATTCAAGGTAGCGCTGTGCAGCTATCAATGTTTATGTCTACAGTTCTCGGGATAAAACCGCTTATGGATGCCTGGATATCCGTGGATAGGTTGGAAGAGTTTAAAAAGATTTGTAAACAGTATGGGTTAAAGATAAGGGAAGGTATAATCTTTTTTCCCATTTCAAAAAAATATTCCGGAAGATTTATTAGGAAAGAGAGCCTTACAACAAAGTGGGGCAGTATTGATGATATTTATGCCTTTAAGTATAGCGTATTGTAAAACTTTATAAGAATCGTTTTTTAGTTGTTTGCTTGAAATTTTGATACTCCATGCAAGAGTTAAGTTTATGCTAATAGAATTTTAGCTGTTTTTTCTCCTCCCTCAAACCATGATTTATCGATTTCTACTTTAGGGTGGAATTTAGCTTTTGCCATGCTTTTAATATTATCCGCTATTATTTTGGGGTTAAATTTACTATAGCTTAGAATTTTTGATCCGATATAATCTTGTAATATTTGTGCATGGCATAATTGTTCAATATAAACCGAGTTAGGATTATAGCCCATAAAGGGAATTAATATAGCTTTCTTTTTAAGTGAAAGCAAATCTACTGTGGTGTTGTATCCAGCAGTAGATATGGAAATATCTGCTGTCTTTAGAATGCTAGAGAGAGTATCAATATATTTTATTAAATGAATGTTTTTGGTTTTTAATTTGTCGATACATTTTTGGAATAGATTCATTTCGCTTTTTGAGGTGGCTGGGCCAGGAATTACTAAAAAAATGTAATTATTGTCCAAGTATTTTTTAGCAATTATAGAATAAGCTATTATTTTTGGATAATATGTACCACCGCCACGGCTAACTACGACCAATATTTTTCCTTTGCTGCTGAATTTATTAGTGAAAGTGTTAATATTTTTTTTTGGGTCAGAATATGAAGATATGTAGCCGGTATAAACGAGCTTATTTTTAATTTCATTATTAAATAATTTAATATAATCTTGTTTAGTCGTATGTTTTTCTTTTTCAATATTACGGTAAAAATAATTGGTATCAAGGTTTGGGGGAGTGTGGATAAGAAATTTATCATAAAGTTTACAAATTGGCAGAATCTTTTTCGGATTTATAGTAAAGTAGGGATAGCCAATGCTTGCGAATATTTTAGTTCCTTTAGATTTTAAGGATTTAATGAGTAAGAATATTTCTTTTTTATATTCTGGACGACCAAAAGGGAAGAAGTCAGTGATAAAGATGTCTGGTTTTATTTGATGGAGTTTTTTCGTGGCGTAGTTAATCCTTTTATCAAAATTAGCATTACGTATGTTTTCGTTTGAGTTAATGCCTTGAAATTTAAATTTACTTGAATCTGAAAAGGGGAGAGTGATCCAAGTAACCCGAGAGGGCAATGCTGTTTTTAAACATGGTTGTGGTTTTCCTCCAGCAAATACTGATATTTCTATCGAATTAGTATTTTTTTTTAACCAATTTATTATATTTATTATTCTTTTAGAATGGCCAAGAGTTTGGTTATGGGTAAAATAGAAAAGAATTTTTTTCATTTGTGCCATTATACAACTATTAATTGTTTTTATCTAGGGTTTAGTTTTTGTTATTTGTAGCATTAATTGTCAATGGCTTATTAGACTATTTCAACTTTTGATGGCTAGTTAGTCCTTGATTTATCGGGGATTATTGCTAAAATGATCATATTAATTTTCATGACTAAAAAATCTGTGATACTAATTAGCTGTGCACTTTCGAGACAGTACGTTAAGAGTGATGATTTGATTTTATTCGGGGACTCTTAACTTTACACAGTATTGTCATATAATGCTTGTATGCTTTTCCAACAATATATCCCTAAGTCTTTCTGTAGAGAGTATGTCCAGATAAAGAGGAGCGCTGTACAGCTATCAATGTTTATGTCTACAGTTCTCGGAATAAAACCGCTCATGGATGACTGGATATCCGTGGACAGGTTGGAAGAGTTTAAAAAGATTTGTAAACAGTATGGGTTAAAAACCAGAGAAGATATTATTTTTCAACAAGTTGCTAAAGACGATTTACCCGAAAATGTTCTAGGCAGGGAATGCCTTACTACTACAAGTGCTTATGGATATCCTTTAGGCTCTAAAAAGAATGGGCAAGTTCATCTTTTTATTTCAAAAGACCAGAGGCTTTTGAGAAAAGGGATGTGGTATCCGGTAACCATAAAAAAAAGAGTAATTTTTCAACCCAGAATGGACAACCTAAATTATGGCTATGTTTTGGGTTACCCAGATTGTTGTATTAAGTTTTTTCGTAAATACAACAATTGGGTAGAATATAGTAATCTGTACGAGGCTTATACAAATACAAAGAGTAAACCACATTTTTCCTGTAATCCTTTTTTAAAAGATTTACCTTTTTCTTACATTTATCATATGCCTTGCAGCTATTCTTGCGCTGCGACGATAAAAATGGTAGCTAAGCTAAGGAAAGAAATCAAAAAAAGGGAACCGGAATTTGTAGAATTAACCGATCAATATCTTAAGCTTCCCTTTTTAGTATTTTATGAACAAAAATTTTATTGTTTTGAAGGCAAACTGACGGATAATGAGATTAAGTACAAAAAGTTTTATTTTGCTGGTTCGGACAAAAGTAAAGATATTTACGGTGAGTATTTTAAAGAGGCGGATACCTTACGTCTTCAAGGCCGAGAACTAACTATTTTGAAAAATAAACGGGTTTTAAAGAAAATAAATATAAAATTAAATAAGTTTGCTCCAGAGTATCCTTTCATGGTTAGATTTTATTAAAATGGATGTTTTTTTAAAAATTTTAACATATTTCTACCCGGTTTACTTTCTTATACTATTGGTTTTTTTGGTTGTATTGGCTAAACGTTCTTTTCCTGTTTTTAGAGAGTCTTTCAAGAAAATAAAATTAAAAGATTATTTTATTTTATTTTTACTTATTTTTTTTGGGGCTATCCTTAGAATAAAGTATAGTTTTCATATCGACTTAGATCCTTACGGATGGAGGTATATCCAAGATGCCTTAGCTATAAAAGGGTTTTTTTGCCCATTTTTGAAATTACCTTTTGAATTATCGGATGCTTTGCATATTTTAGGTTATCCTTTCCTAATTTCTGTTCCTTTGTTCTTTTCGAGCAATATATTGACTATATCAATATTCAATATAGTTTTTAGCGTACTGACCATTGGCATAGTCTATTTGGCCACTTACCTTTGGACTCAAAATAAGTTTGCTTCTGTGTTGGCAGGGGGGATGCTGGCTGCGTCTTTATTGCATGTGAGCTACAGCGGTATGGAATTCCCTATGTCTATTTCTGTATTTGTCGTGGCCTTAGAGTTTCTATTTTTTATCTTATGGCTGAAAAGTAAGGATAGGGCATCCGGACTGGTTTTAATTACCCTGTTTTTTATTTCAGTAAATATTAAGTTCGAGAATGTTATATTTATTCTTTTATTCGGATTAGTTTTTATAAAAAGTCTGAAAGACGTTAAATTGAAAGTTCAAATTAAAAAAAATCAGAAATACTTTCTGATACTTTTTATTCTTTCTGTTATAATTTGTCTCCCATTTTTTGTAAATTTTCAGTATCTTCAAGTTAAAAGCGTTCCTGCCACACAACATCTTTTTACTTTAGGTAACTTTTTGCGAAATTTTTCATTATTCATAATGGAAAGGTACAAAGGATTTCCTTTGTTTATGGTTTTGGCTTTTCTTGCTTTAAGTCTATTTAAGAAAAATATCTACAAAGGTTATATTCTAGTATGGTGGTTTTTCATAAGCTTAATATCCTCTTCTTATTGTGCCACTGTAAACTCAGAGTGGAATATGCTACAGGTTTTAATACCTGTTTTTATTATTAGTGGCTATGTAATTTCAGAGACTATAAATTTATTCCTTAAAAGTAATATTTTAAGGTGTATTCTTTTGGTTTTGCTACTATTCTTATTTTTTTGGAATACCAGTGTTACCATGAAAGCAAATAAAAGATATTCATGGATTAATCTCAAGCAAGACTTAAATACCAGTGTTGGCGAAGGTTGTATAGTTAGTTTGAATATTCGAACTTCGAAGTTTAGTCTAGGCTTTTTATTTCCTGACAAAAATTTGATATTTATGGATGATAATTATCAAAATAATAAAGTTAGCCAATGTAAAGGTGCATTATATTATTTTAATCCTGTGCCTTACGGTTTGGAAGAGGAAGCTGATAAAGATGTTGTTTTGAGGTGGGAGGATATACTAAGCGAAAAATACGAATTTAAAAAGGTGAGCAACTTTTCTTTATATGCGCTTAAGAAAAAATAATACTTATATTTATAAAAGATAGGCATCAAAGTTTTAGGAATTATCTTTAAGAGGTTTTTAAATGAGTAGCTTAATTAATTTTTTGCAAAAAATGAATCAATATCAACTGATTACTTATGTTGCTGTAAACTTTATCCTTCTTGTAATGTTTATTTATTTTTGTAGAAAGGAATTACTTGATGTTCTGAGAAAAATAGATAATAAAACATACTTGATTTTATTTATCATTTTAGGAATAGAGATATTTATTCATACATTCGTAGTTTCTCCCAAGCATATTGTTTATGTGGATGAATTTCAGTATATGGGGGCGGCAAAGAATGTATTAATGAAGGGAAACTTTGGTCTATATCCTAAATCTGTAGGATGGCCATTTTTAATTTCTATTGGCTTTTTACTATTTGGAATAAATAATTATGTGGCAATATTCCTTGCCACTCTTTTGGGGGCGTTAACATTCTTCAACATTTTTTTAATCACTTTTATAATAAGCAAAGATAAGTATATCGCTTTAACTTCATCTGCGCTTTTTGCTTTTCTTCCGCCAAAAATATTTTGGTCAGCAACAGCAGAAAACCATATTCCAGCTTTATTCTTTGTAACACTTTTTTTATTCTTTGCCCTTCTTTATTATAAAGAACGCAAAAAGAATCTTTTGTGGTTATGCTTAATGACATTGTCTTTTTCTTCTCAAGTCAGAGTAGAAAATTTTCTATATGGCATATTATTTATTGTTGGTTTGTACATCTTTAGGAAACCTAAAATAAAGCTGAATTATTCTTTCTTTACTCCTTGTTTCGTGGCTATCAGTCTCTGTATTGTAAACTTGGTAGGAGTATTACGTTTCCAGCTAGGCACAAACTGGCTAGAGAGTGAATCAGGAGGAACGATAAAAGGGAGCAGTGTCGGTTTGACTAATTTAGCTTATAATTCCTTACACTGGGCTCCTAAACTTTTAGATGCTAGTCTCCATCCCTTAACATTATCATTTTTTATTATTTTAGGGGTGTTGTATCTTCTAAGAGTTAAAAGAAAATACGCTATTTTTCTATTATTTTGGTTTTTATTATTATTTGTTTTTTATTTTTCAATATGGTTTCAAGTATATGGTTCTTCTTTTCTTTTATTCCCCAAGACCAGGCTATTTATTTTCTTTTATCCCGTATTAGCAATTTTTGGCGCCTATGGAATTTGGATGTTTTCTTTGATTTTTAAAAAAGGTGTTTTTAGGATGATGAGCGTGGTATTCGTAATAGTGGTATTATTAAGATTTATTCCCTATTATGATGATTATCCCGTAAGGAAGGCATCATTTGAGCTAGAGACAGAGTTAGTTGGCAATATTAAAAAATACGTTCCATCCGGATGTACGATAATTACTCAATTTCCATCTATAGTGAATTCTGTAAATTCTTACAAAGTGGTTAAGACTGAACTTTTTCTAAATGATAAAAATATCCAAAACAATGTTTTTGCTTCTTCTAGCTGCATATTATTTTGGGAAGATATTGGATGTTTGATGTATGCTAAAGAAACAATAAAGGAAATAAAAGAAAGGTTTATTGTGAAACCTTTCTGTGCTTTCCGCAGGGGAAATATTGTGTCTTCATTTTATACTGTTGAAAAAAAATAATGGAATTTTCTGCAGTAGTCCCTTTGTTTAATGAGGTCAATTCTTTAGAGGCGCTGCAAGAGAGGCTTCATAAGGTAATGGATAAAATTTCTTCGGAATACGAAATTATTTATGTAGATGATGGTAGTACAGATTCAACTTTAGCGGTTTTAAGGAGATTAAAAGAGGATTATCCTAAAATAAAAATAATTGTTTTTGATAAAAATAGAGGGCAGTCTACAGGTTTATCCGCGGGGTTTAAGGCTTCGCAGGGCAAATGGATAATCACCCTTGATGCAGATTTACAGAATCCTCCGGAGGAGATTCTTAAACTCTTAGAATTTAAAGATGATTTCAATCTTGTGATGGGTATAAGGAAAACTAGAAAGGATACATTTTCTATAAAATTTTCTTCTTTTGTAGGAAGAGTTTTTTGCCAGATCTTATTAGGGGATAAAACTGTTGATCCGGGATGTTCATTAAGGATTTTTGAGAGAAATGTTTTAGGGAAAATTCCTTGTTTCAGAAATTTTCATTATTTTTTTGCTTATCTATTTAAAGCCGAAAAACTTTTAGTAAAAGAAGTTTGTGTTGAGCATAATTGCCGAATGTTTGGGCGGTCAAAATATGGATTTTTTAAAAGAATAGAATATGGAATTTGTTGTTTAGGGCGCATCTTTTGGCTAAGAAAAAGAGCTTTACGACATGGATTCAAGGATAAGTGCAGAAGTGTTATGGACTAGTGCGAACTTGTTGGCTTAATGTCCTTTAGAAATTATGGAGTTTATATTTTAAGATGGAAAAAAGTTCTTGTTATGATAAAAAAATAAAGTTGGAATTTGCTATGCTTACCGGAATATTACCGAGTCATAGAACAAATAGGCTTTTAGATAAGTGTATTCGAAAAGATGTAATTTTTCAAAATTTAGCAGAGAAGGTTTTTGATAATCCTAGGCTTTTAGATCTTTTAACAATAAAAATTAAATATTGGCTAAGATTGAGCAAGAGTGAATTTATTTATGCTTTGGCAGGATATATATATTATTGCCGAGATGATTTCAAGAGAGCCGAGGGATATTTTATGAAAGCTATCAACAAACGTTTGCAGAATTTAGATAATTGGTTTGATTTAGCATTGAGTTTATATCATCAGGAGGAGAAGAAGCATAAGTTGGCAAAGAAAATATTATTTAATTTTGATTACTGCTTGAAGTATTTTAAAAATAAGCGAGTCAGTTTAAAGGCGCTCGAAACCGTTTTTATAAATCTTTATAAATAATGACAAATTTAGTAGATTTTTTTATTGATTTGGCTAAATGCATTCGTAATTTAGATAAAGATTTCAAAAACAGATCTCCTCATATTAGGGTTAAAAGTCCCAAAAAGTCAATTAGTAATATTACTATTGGTTATATATACTATCCTAAAACGACTTTTGTTAGTAGTAGGGTATTTTTGGATAACTTTATGAATCAATTGTCAGATTTTGTTAAAGTAATAACAATTCCTATTGATTTAGCAAAAGATGACTTTGGAAAACTAAAAGAGTTAAATATTGATTATTTTTATGCTGATATTTCTAATTTTAGCGTATGGCCGTTTGTTCTAAGAGAAAGACACCAAATAGATATACCTTTTTTAATAATTTTGCATACTGTTTACGATTGGGCTCGTGAGCTTACCTGCATAATCCCGTTGATAAAAGAAGAAGATGTAATTATTGCACCATCTGATTATGCAAAATTATCTTTTTTAAAAATTTCACGCAAATTTAATCCAAAAGTTATTCCCCATTGTCTTGATATTAGAAATATTCAAAATAGTATTGCAAATTTGCCTAAAGTGAGCCGAAAAACTATAACTTTTCTGGGGCGATTAATTGAAAGCAAGGGCATTGGAGTATTAATACAGTGCATGCCTGAGATTATTCAAAAAGTTGGAAATGTGCATCTAAATATAATAGGTCCTTTAAGCGGAAGCAGCCTAACAAATTACCCCAAGTCTTCATATGTTAAATATCTAGAAAAGCAAGTCAGAGAGCTTGGATTATCATCAAATGTCCATTTTAGAGGTATAGAGACGGGATTAACTAAGTATGTGACTTTGGCTGAGTCGGATTTGTTGGTTAATCCTACAACTTACCTTGGAGAAACTTTCACAATTGTAAACCTTGAAGCTATGGCTGCAGGCTTGCCGGTTGTTACTACCGAATGGGCTGCTAATGCCGAATTAATTAAAGAGGGCAAGAATGGGTATTTAGTTGATGTGCACTATAGTAATGAGGATAAACCAAGTGTCGATACCCGGCAACTTATATTTTCAATAGTGAAAATTTTGACTAATAAAGAACTTAATCAAAAAATGAAAATGTATTCGAGAAAAACTGCTTTGAAATACGACTGTAATAAACTAATGCCGCAATTGATTAAATTATTAAAGAAAGCGAGGATTACAGGTAAAGACCGATGGGATCTAATCAAGGATAAGCAACCAAAGGATTTTAAGAATCTTTACGAAAAAAGAATGTTGTTTTATTTCAGTTTTCTCGATTGGCATAAGGTTAATTATTCCCAGGGTTTTAATGCAATAGCCAATGGGTTTGTTGCCGAAGAAAAAAAGAGTAACCTTCTAAGCACCGGATCAGAGAAGAAAGCCTATAAGGATTTATGGGAATACTTATGTAAGATAGGATAGTTATTTTTTTATAATTGCGAGAAAAGAATAAGTTTTACTTTTTTCCCCCGCTCTAGTTTCTTAAGAAAAAGAAAGAATACCTTTGTGTTTTTGAAATTATCGCTATTCATGGCAAAATCATGGTGCAGCAACACGCCGGTAATACTTTTGTTTTTTTCTAGAGAAATCAGAAGTCTTCTTATCATGGTGGATGATTTTAAGGAAAGAGGTTCACTTTTTTTATCGTAATCGTTAAGATTGATATCTATAGGCAGGTTAAGGAACTTCTGATTTTTTGTTAAAGCCGTGTGTCCGTCAGAAAATTTAGGTATCTTTAATTCATCAATTATCTTTAAAGTATTTTTGTTGTATCCGTGATAAGGGGGTATAAAAGCTGGGGTGAAATTTTTCGCAAAGAGCTTTTTCATCTTTGAGTAACCCTTTAAGATATCCTGTTTCTGCTGAGAATAAGTTCTTGAGTGGCCGAATTCGTATTTGTGATTAAGATTTTTACTATAGTCTTTATGACTCCAACCATGCTGAGTTATGTCAAATAATTTTGGATTCTTCTTTTTTTCTTTATTTAAAAAATTAACCGCTTTTTTTTCGATTAATTTTGGAATTATTCCATAGATTACTGGAATTTTGTATTTCTTAAAGAAATCAAATGTCACTATAAAATTTTTATCGTGTCTATAGACATCGTCATCGCGTATGTATAGGTACTGCATATAAATAAAGATATCAGATTGTAAAGAAAAATCAAATGAATTATAAAGTCTGTCTGTGTCAAGTTTTAGTAGGTAGTTTTCCAGAGGCCTTAAATTGATTAAGGCTTTAGTGTAAACTTACCTTACTGTTATTTTTGAAATTTTCAATAGAGCATAACGGCAAAAAGCCTTTGTTTATATAGCTCTTAGCTGTATTTTTTATTTTACCACTCATAATTGAATCCGTCTATTACGATAATTGCCTTGCCCGGGTTAATTCACACAAAACACCTACCCAAGGCTTGCTCTGGTCCGGCCCTTTGTAACAGGGCAACTCTGCTTCAATGTAAGGTGTTATATTGCGCTTTTTACACATTTGCGTTGCTGTTATTGGTTCTTTAAATATAGCTTTTATCTCTATCTTTTTATCCCGTTCTTTATACCACCAGTTATCCCATTGACCGTTTATTATTGTTTGCCGTATCTTTAAAAGAGCTTGGGCTCCGTCTTCGCTCCAGCTCATACCCCGGCCTTTGAATCTATGGGCTATTACTTTATCTATATTTGGCTCAACGGCTCCTGCGCTCATCGTTGCTTTATCCATGCGTATTCGTATTGAAGCTTCTATTCCTTGCCGATTGTTTTTTACGTATACGTAAAACTCAACAATCTTTTTCTTTAGCTTTTGGCTTCGTATCATTTTCATCATGCGCTTAAGACGGCTTAAGACTTTATCTATTTTATTCTTTTCAAACAGCTCTTTTAATTTCTTGTGTATCTTTTTCTTCCCAGGTAATGCTCTGCGTAAATTCCTGAATAAATGAAACGGACATAATAAATATTCTGAATTGCCAAAGTGTTCTTTTTTGCCTTCCCGTATCCAGCTGTCTCCATCACCGCCAAGATAACTCTTCTTTGCTAAAGATGTACCGAATACTTTTTCGCTTAGGCAACTAAACCTATCTAAGAATTCATGCCGTTTGGCTCTTATATCGGTGTATACTATCTTTTGACTGAGTTTCTTGGTCTGCCTCTTTCCTTTATTGTACCTGGGTTCTTTACCGGTATATCCAATGCCGACTTTAACTTCTAAATGCCTTTTTTTACGGCCTCTTTTTCTATTTTTGTTCTGTTTGCGAATATATGTGGCATCTACTTCGTTATAAACCGTTTCCGGCTGTTCTTCAGGTATATCATAGTCTAAATTCTTAACCTGCTTGTGTTCTTCTTTTTCCCGCTTTTCTATTCGTTTGCCTTCGCGTATTACATTTTGCCTGATTGCTTCATGACTCCAGCTTATTCCTAACAGTTTGCTTAAACTTTCTTCAACCTCCCTATAAGGGCTTGCTGAAGCTAACGATCCCATTAATTGCGCCATCTTTAAACTCATCCGCTGGTTTATATCTATCTTTAATGCCTCGTCTAAAAGATATCTCGGCTTGTTTGTTACTCTTTCCTTGTACAAGGTACGGCTATATTGAATATCGCCTACCCGCGTTTGTAAATACTTTGTCTTCTTGCGGATATTCTTTAACTTTCCTCTTGGCCGGGCCTTTCTTAAAGCTTCATCATATTGGCTCAGCGCGTTTACAAAGGCTGTCTTTCCGCTCTCTTGCCTTATGTCAAAGATCATCTCTTCTAACGCTTCCAGCGTTAAATTCTCAGCCGATATTTTTATCTTGACCGGTTTGAACTCTACTGTTATAGTTGCTTCCGGTGTAGCACTTCCTTTGGTCAGCGTGCTTTGCATGGTGACCTCCTTTTTTTAGTTAAGGAAGTCTACACCATTTTATTTTTCAATTCAATACCTTTTCACAGTCTTCACAGTATTCACAAAAGAAGCAAAAAGAAAGAAAAGACTGCTACTACTACCTTACTAAATCTTACACTAAGA
>Ga0307992_1001891_pt1 | contig 12154 bp, 12 predicted proteins | sample EllFjometagen133_FD_203162 | JGI IMG/M metagenome (GOLD analysis project Ga0307992, IMG submission 203162) | Marine microbial communities from Ellis Fjord, Antarctic Ocean - #133 | ecosystem: Environmental > Aquatic > Marine > Unclassified | place: Southern Ocean | collected 2014-10-08
TTGAAAGTCAAAAATACTTCTTCTACTTAACAATATTTAATTAGATTTAATGTAGCATCATAAAGAACTCTTGAAAATCCTCTTTTGCGAAATGCAGGCATAATGTAAAACTCTCTTAAGAAAGCCCGTTCATAGAATCCCTTTTCCATTTCTTTCATAGTGAATTGTTTCATCTCATCTGTATAAGTGATTCCTTTTGGTCCTACTCGTTTCACATATTTATTATGTTTTAGTATTTCTATTTCTTGCTCTGTGAATAGTTTTTTACTCATTTAAACTCACCTCTTCTTAAGTATACAAAAAGAACCTATAAATCTACACGGTTTTTTTTGCGTGTCTATTTTATAGGTTCCATTTTATAATTTGATAGGCTTTTCTGGTGCAAAGAAATAGTTATTTCTGACAAGATTCGTGATGTGATATCAAGTCAGAACAATTTCAAGTTATATATGTTTAAGTTTTACGGAAGTATAATACAGCTCGATAAGCATTTAAAGATTTGTAAAGATATGCTCTGACTGGTAACGTCTAATCAATGTCAAGTGCTTTGATTTCCTCTAGCTTAAATATTGTTGTGTCCAAATCTGTGTTGTATCTTTTATCTCTACCTAATTGCATGAACAAAGCTGATTCAGTTTTAATAGTTTCTTTTAGCAAATAGTATTCCTCATATGCTAATGGTGTTTCTGCGGGTAGATTGCTAAAATCAAAGAAGTATTCCTTGAATGAATCACCAGTACTTTTAAAGGTAATTACTGGAGAATTCCATACTTCAAAGTATGATGTTCCCTCTAACTTATGTTGTACGTTATCATAATATACTATTGATTCATCACCTGTATTTTTAAAGGAAGCTGTATTGGGAAAGACAGTTAAAGATACTTGGAAACGGTGTATTCCCGAGGTATCATACGATGAGTAAACAAGTGCTTCATCATGATATTTATTTAAGACAACTCTATCATCATCTTCACCAATAAATTTTGTGTACTCTACTAAGAGTTCTTCTTGTATGTTGTAGTAATCGAAATCTTCACTCCCATATGTGTCACCTAGATAGTAACTATATCTAAAATAATCATTTGTATTAAGATTGCGATATCTATATCCTCTACTATAATTACCTTTTGTCTCCGAATACTTATAATTAGTAGTGTACCACTTTGAATTTGAATGATATAACTCTTCACTTTCAGTTACTCTATCTTCTGAATCAAGCAGGCACCTCAGCATATAAAATGTAGGTCCATCGTTCCCAACCTTATATCTATAATATATTACTTCCAAATCTGATTCAAAAAATCTTACTAAGTATATATCCATTTGATTGTCCTCTAGAACAACTTTCATATACTCGTCTGGAGTGTACTCGTTCCAATGTTTTGGATAGTTTACTTTAATGTATTGATTTTCAGAAATGATGGAAGTATCAATCAACTCATTTAGACTATCTGACTGAAGTCTGAAAGAGATCATTGCAACTGGATAGTCACGCAATTTAAACTTAATCGCACCATCATCAAAATTGATTGAATTTTTTTGCACAATTGAGGTTGAATTAAAGAGATTCTCATTAGGGTTTGTATAACCATCTAGGGTATTAGGTATGAAAGACCTAGCATTATTTAAAAACGAACTCAGTTCTGCCTGTGTTTGAGATGTTGCGTTAGTTAATGGAACATGGTTCTTACTATACTCTTCCTCAAAATCATCTATCATTGATTGATAATCAATATTACTATATTCAAATGATTCTGGATCATACTCCACACGTTGATTATCTGAGGGTAAATCTATTTTTCTCTCTTTCTCCTTGGTGCATCCACTTAACCCTAAGGCAAGTAAAACAATTACTAAAAACCACAATCTATTCATATACTCCTCCTATAACTTATCCAATCAAGGACTGCATAGTTTTCAACCTTGCTTCATTGTTTATATTATAACATAGATAACTATAAATAGCAGGACATATAAGACCCATAATTAAAAGCCCAAAAGGGCTTTGTTATTATTTGTATACCATGTTTTACAACTATTTATGGTACGGCTCATTGTTTAATATTCTGATTGAACGGTATATTTGTTCAAGTAAAATTAATCTCATTAATTGATGTGGAAATGTAAAATTAGAAAATGATAGTTTATAATTTGATTTATTGATTACTTCATTCGAAAGACCATTAGACCCTCCAATAATAAATGTTATATGGGAAGATTTATATGTCTTTATTTCTTCAATTTTATTAGCAAGATCAACACTTGATAATTGATTCCCATCAATTACTAAAGCAATAGTAAATCCATCTTTAATTTTGGAAAGTATTTTCTTTCCTTCTTTGTTCTTAACTATCTCAATTTCTTTATCAGAAAGCGTTTCAGGAGCGCGCTCGTCTGACACTTCTATAAGTTCTATTTTCGTGTATTTTGATAGTCTCTTTGAATACTCATTTATACCCTCTAAAAGGTATTTTTCCTTTATTTTTCCAACTGATATTATCGTAATTTTCATAATCAACCACCTATTTTTATAAATATATAATACCATTAGTAACGATATATAAAAAGTAAATCTCAAAATTGAGATTTACTTTTTTCTTTTAGCTCTTGGATGTGCATCCATATAGGATTCTTTTAGTTTCTCTTTGGAAACATGAGTATATATTTGTGTACTCGATAAATGAGCATGTCCTAGCAATTCTTGAACACTTCTTAAATCAGCACCATTGTTTAATAAATGAGTTGCGAATGTATGTCTTAATTTATGAGGGCTTAGATTAAATGTTTCTTCTGAGTTATCCATAATTCTCTTAATAATTAATCTTACCCCTCTTTGTGACAAAGAAGTACCTTTGAAATTAAGTAATAGACTATGGTTTTCTTTTATATCTGCTCTTTTTAAAAATTCATTCCTAGTTGTTAGTATATAATCTTGTACACTCTTAGAAAGCAAATTATGAATAGGTACATATCTATCTTTACTACCTTTCCCATGTATCAAAACAAGATTTTGATAAAAATCAATGTCTTTTAATTTAATATTTACTAATTCACCTACTCTCACTCCAGTACCATAAAGGAATTCTAGTATTAGTTTATCTCTCTTTCCAATAGGTTTATCTGTTTTTATTGAATTAAGAAGCGATATTATCTCTTCTGGATAGATAAATTGAGGTAGTCTTTTTTCTTGTTTAGGTAATTCCACTTCTTTAAAAGGATTATCTTTGGTTATTTCTTCCCTATTTAAAAAGTTATAGAAACTTCTTAAACTAGATATTTTTCTAGCAATTGTTTTCGGTTTAAAGTTTTCATGAAGTGTTGTGGTGAAAAACCTAGCGGTTCTTGATGAAACAGTTAGTAAATCACCGAATTGTTCTCTATCTAAAAAGTGCACAAGTGAATGTATATCATCTGTGTATGATGTAACAGTATAAGGACTATATCTTTTTTCAATTTCAAGATAATCTTTGAACAAGGTAATAACTTGATCGTTATTCACAAAGCATCACTCCTATCTCTAGAGTTTTTCGATGATTTCTTTCATTATCTTTAATGATCTTTCTTTATAAAACATTTTACGTTCTTTCTTTTTATGTTTAAAGTCTAGTTTTTTTAGAATTCCATAATTTGCATTCATTGGTTGAAAGTCTGAAATACTTGCTTGTGAGATGTATAAACTCTCACTTCCAATAATCGTTATTTCAGGGAAGAAAATCTCTCCTTTATTTTGCAGTTGTCTTGCGAGACTAATTGATGAAATTAATCCACTTCCAGCACTCTCAACATATCCTTCAACTCCAGTAATTTGTCCGGCAAAATAAATATTACTATTTTCTCTTAATTGATAATTTCTAGTGAGCAATTTAGGACTATTTATGAAAGTATTTCGATGCATTACACCATACCTTACAATATTTGCATTTTCTAGTCCAGGAACCATATTAATTATCCGTCTTTGTTCGCCAAAAGTAAGGTGTGTTTGAAAGCCAACTATGTTAAATAGAGTCCCTTCAGAGTTGTCTTGTCTTAGTTGTACTACTGCGAACGGTCTATCCCCAGATGGAGCTGTTAAGCCAACTGGTTTCATTGGACCGAATAATAGTGTTTGATACCCTCTACGAGCAATTTCTTCAAAAGGCAAACAACCTTCAAAAACTTTTAATTCAAACTCTTTTATCTTTGTAGTTTTCGCATTTATCAGTTCCTTGTGCCAGGTATCAAACTGGTCCTTATTCATCGGACAATTGATATAATCTGCATCACCTTTATCGTATCTGCTTTTCTTATAACAGATATCCATATTTATCGTTTCCTCTTCAATTATTGGAGCTGCAGCATCGTAAAAAAACATATAATCCTCATGGACTAATTCTTTAATTACTTCTGATAATTTATCACTTGTTAATGGACCCGTTGCTATAATAACTGGTCCTGTTGGAATATGGGTTATTTCTTCTTCAATAACTTCAATTAATGGGTTATTTTTTATCTCTTTTGTTACCATCTCACTAAATTTTTCTCGATCTACTGCAAGGGCTCCTCCAGCAGGGACTTTTGTTGCATCCGCACATCTAATAATAAGAGAATCTAACATTCTCATTTCCTCTTTTAATAGTCCTACAGCATTTTCTAGAGAATTTCCTCTCAGGCTATTTGAACAAACTAATTCAGCAAAACCCCCAGTACTATGCGCTGGAGTTAGTTTTTTTGGTCTCATCTCGTATAATTTTACTTTGAATCCTCTTTTTGCAAGCTGGTAACTAGCTTCGCTTCCTGCTAGACCTGCTCCAATTACTGTTATATATTCTTGCATATTATCACCAAGTTCATTATATCACAAAAACAAAACCACAGTTGTGGTTTTGTTATAGTTTATTAATTATTTCAAAGACAAAGTTTCTAAATCTCCCACAGCTAAAATATAGTTAAGCACTTCATCGCTTCCTGAGTAATACTCACCTATGAATTCACCATTACTCATAATCAGAATTATCGGTGTTGCTGAATTCAGAATTGTTAGCTCTGTTGGTATATTGTCGGAACCAATTACAGTTTCTCCATTGATAAAATAGACATCTTCAACACTTCTAGTAAAAGCCCACTCAAGAAAATCATCCTTCGCAAGTTTGCAAGAAGGGCATTCATCAGTGTAATAATAAAGAATATAAGAATCTCTTTGTATATTTATTACATCCTGAAAATCAACTAAATGTTGAGATTCAAATGAATTGTAATCTAAATTTATTGATTTATTAATGGCAATGAATTCAAGAATTGCTGTAGAACCTATATAAGCTTCTAATACTTTACTGTTTGACATAACAAATATAGTAGGAGTACCTCTAAACTCATCTAGACTTGAATCATCGATAAATCTTGCATCAAAAGTATTTAAAATATAAAAAGGTAGTGCTTCGAAATTATCAAAGAACCCAAGAATATCTTGCTTTATGATTTTACAATGACCACAATATGTACCATAGTAATATACAATGTACTTATTTGAAGTAATTGTTTCTAATTCTCCAAATGAGGATACTATATGTTCAGGAAAATCCATATAATCATATAGGTCTTCCTCAGAAACTAAGTTTTCTTCAGGGACTAAGTTTTCTTCAGGGACTAAGTTTTCTTCAGGGACTAAGTTTTCTTCAGAAACACAAGCAGTAAGAGAAAATATTAATATTGAAAAAAGAAATAATACTGATTTTTTCATTCTTCTGGTGTCCAAAAGATTAATGGTTTGTTTGATAAGTTCAATTTCCCATTCAAAACTTGGATATTAGTGTTATCAATTAAATTAGTATATTTTCCATCAGATAATGAAATATCTATACTTCCAGTTTCTGAACCAATATTAAAAACTCCAATTATTTTCTTTCCTAAATAGAGATATTCGCCTAGAAATACATCAATATCTAATACTTTTATACTATAAAATCCATAACTAAATATTTTATCTTTCGTGATTTTAGCTAGAGAAGCTATTAACTCTGAAATATCTGGACCATCCCAGTTAACTTTATCAATATCAAATAGACTTGGTTTATTATTATCGAGTCTTTCTTGTCCAGCATAAATCATAGTACACCCTTTACTAAAAAACATTAGTGATGTCCAATTATTAATCTTATCAATATCATTTTTGACCATAGGTGCAAATCTACCAAAATCATGGTTCTCTAAGTTTCTTAGTTTTACATAATTATCAGGATAGATTTCTTCCTGTCTAATTAGTTCTTCACAATATCTTTTGAAAGTTGATTCACCATTCAAATATCCTTCGAAATATGGTGAAACATCATAGTCGTAAGCTATATCAAACACTTGGAAAATCTCATTTTCACTAAATCCTCTGAACCCAAGATTTCTAACGTATTTTAAAAAGTGCCCATGGATACTTTCACTTAGGAAAATGCTGTTTGGATCTACATCTAATACTCTTTCGTGTGCTTCTTCCATAAATTCTAAAGGTATAAGACTTGCAACATCCCATCTGTAGCCGTCAACTCCTAGTTCAGTCCAATAGATTAATGTGTCTATCAATTCCAACCAGAGCTCTCTAGAGCTAGTGTAGTCTATATCAATTACGTCTTCCCAGTCACCTACTTTGTTAGCAAAGTTACCTAAATCATCTTTGTAGAAGTACTCTGGGTTTGAGCATGCTAAGACAGAATCAAGTGATGTATGATTGTATACAACATCAATCATAATTTTCATTTCCATTGAATGTGTCTCTTTTATTAGTTTTTTGAAGTCTTCCAGGTTTCCATACTCATGATTTATACTTCTATAATCCTTTATAGAATATGGACATCCAAGATCTCCTTTTTTGTTTTTTTGACCAATCTCGTGAATAGGCAGTAAATATACAACATCTACACCTAAATTTTTGATTCTTTCAAGGTCTTTTATAACTCCTTTAAAATCACCAGTTTCTGAATGATTTCTAACATATACTTGATATATAAGTAAGTTTCTTAAGTCTTTCTCAGTGAAGACGCTCATAATATCACTCCAATCACAAATATTATATCACTAAAGTATCTTTTTCAAAACTTATTTTATATTTTATAGATATAAGGTATAATTTAGGTAGCACTTAGGAAGTGATTAATATGCCAACAATCAAAGATGTAGCCAAAAAGGCTAATGTTAGTGTTGCGACAGTATCAAGAGTAATAAACAATACCGGATATGTAAATCGTGAAACAAGAAAAATGGTAGAAATTGTCATTAAGGAATTGAATTATATTCCAAATGAACTTGCTAGATCATTGTTTCGTAAGAAATCTAATATAATGGGGCTTATTGTGCCTCATATTTCGACATACTTTTTTGCAGAATTAATTGAATCCTTAGAAGATACTATAACCGAAAAAGGCTATAAACTCATGATTTTTAATTCGAAAGATGATGTTGAACTCGAAAAGAAATATATTAATGTTTTTAGCCAATACAATATTGACGGTTTAATCCTAGTAGCAAATAGTTCATGTATTAATGAGTATAAGAAATTAGGTATTCCAATATTGACAATTGATCATATCATTGATGCGTCAATCCCCTCAATAACTTGTGATAATGTACAAGGAGGAGAATTAGCTGCTAGAAAACTTATATCTTCTGGAGCTAAAAAAATAATTCACTTTAGGGGTCCATCAGTTCTAATTACTGTAGTTGATAGATCTAGAGGTTTTTATCAAGTAATGGATGAACATAATATTGACGTTGTTAGTTTTGATTTAGACTTTAGGAACCCCGATTTAAAAGATATTGAAATGTTTATAAAAAAACATCCAGATGTTGATGGAATATTCTGTAGTAGTGATATTATTGCTATATACGTAATTAGCGTTCTAAATAAACTCGAATATAATGTACCAAACGATGTTCAAGTTATCGGCTTTGACAACATCCAACTAGCGGCTGTATTAAACCCTGCATTAACTACAATTGCTCAGCCGATTTATGAGATTGGTGTTGCTGCTGTAACTAGATTAATTCAAATGGTTAGCAAAAAACCAATTGATGACTTGCACCGTGTATTACCGGTGTATTTAATTGAAAGAAATTCAACAAAATAGAAGAATTAATTTCTTCTATTTTTTTTATAAAAAAAAGAGCGAGTAAATACTCGCTCTTAGCCTACTATCATATCTATTTCAGGATATTTTATGCTTGATCCCGATTTATCTCCTCTAAACATGAGAAGTATTGCAAGTATACCAATTCTACCAATAAACATAGTAATTATCAGTACTATCTTGCCAACTACGGTTAGAGAACTTGTGATTCCTAAACTAAGACCTGTTGTCCCAAAAGCACTACTAATCTCAAAGAATATCTCTCTGAAAGTAAATGTTTCTGATATTGACATTATCAGTGTTCCAATTAATATTAAAGCAGCTGCACTAATAACAACCATCATTGATTTAGAAATTGTTTCTGATTTAACTGATCTTTTACCGATAATAACTTGTTCTTTACCTTTTGCAAATGAGAATATTCCAAGTATAGTAAGTAAGAATGTTGTAGTTCTAATCCCACCACCGGCACTATTAGGTGATGATCCTATAAACATCAAGATTCCAAAGAATATTTGTATTGTATTAGACATGTTATTCATACTCAAAGTAGCAAACCCTGCATTACGTGTTGTTAAAGACATAAATAATGAGTAATAAATACCTTCAATTAAGTCTTTATCTGCAAAATATCCATTAAATTCCACCAAGTATACTATTACAGCACTTACAATCCATAATCCTAAATGCATGCTAACAAGTATTTTAGTAAAAAGAGAAAATTTAAACTTTTCTTTTCTTCTTTTGGCTCCAAACCACTCTTTTAACTCAGCAAGTGGCCAAAATCCTATAGCTCCTAATACCATTAACGACATAGCTAACATCTGCATAATATAATCAGTGTTATACATCATTAAACTATCTCCACCAGGAGATATGTCAAATCCAGCATTTGTGAACATCGATATTGTTAAGAAGAACGCCTGAAACATAGATGAACCTAAATCGAAATATCCAGCAAAATAAAGATAAGAACTCATTGTAATCCATCCTATTATTTCAATAGAAACAATCATTATAAGTACATTTTTAACGAATCTAACAATTCCTGATCTACCAATTTGGTTTTGATCAGTCATAATCATAGTTCGTTCTCTAAAGCTGATTTTCTTACGTGTAAGGAGCCAAAAGATTGATACAAACATAATGAGCCCTATACCACCAAATTGCAGTATAAACGCTAATACTGTTTGTCCAAAGATAGTGAGCACATCTTTAATTACTACAGTAGTAAGACCTGTAGTACTCATACCACTAACTGATACAAAAATTGCGTCAATCCAACTTAAGGATTGTCCGGCTTGAATTGATATAGGTAGTTTAAGTAGTATTGCTCCTGTCATCAAAAACAAGAAGTAAGATACTACGAAACCTCTTATATATGTTCCAAAGAATAATTTCTTAAGTTTTTTCATTTTTTTCACAACCTTTTGAAATCTAATATATTATATCATAATCCTTATAAATTGCAAAAAAACTCGGCCTTACTTAAAACCATATAGTATGTCATAGTCTTTTCATACTGATTATAATCAGTATTAACATGGGCGAATCCGGCTTTCTTATAGGCTTTTATTGCAATTTTATTTTTCAATTCAGGATCTATAATTACATTTTGTACTGAATCATCATTAAATACAAATTTCTTAATAAACTCCTTCAAAATAGTTTTTCCATATCCCATATGAAGATAATTTGTGTCACCAATATATAAATCAATTCCTTTAGCAATTCCCTGAATTTTGTATAATGTTAAATCATTCGCAAAATAAGTCTGAATAAACCCGATATCCAATGAATTAAACTGAACTATATACAACTTAACTTTATTCTCCTTAATTCTGTGCTCATATTTTGTATAAATTTGTTCATATGTATAATTCTTTTTCGAGTCCCAAAACTCTTTTACATGACTTTTATTTAGCCAATAATAAAGAGTGTCGATATCTTTTATTGTAACTTTTCTAAAGGAAAACATACATTTCACCACCTATTTATAGACTATTAAACAACTTCAATCTCATTTAGAGGAATAGAGTTTTATATAACTTTGTAATTTTTCCTCTTTTTTGACGAATAATACTGTTATTTTCTGAATAAGTCTCTTTTTCTACTAAATTCTTATAAATTTGAGAAATGAAAGCCTCAATTGAAATAAATGAATCAACTATACTAAGTTTTTTAGTTGGGTTGTTTTTTAAATTTTCAAAAAATAGATTTTTTGTAATAGTCTCTAAATTCACAAAATTTCTCTTTAATGAATCTGGTAAATATGGTAAATCTTTATATGCCCTAGAAAGAAAAGATTCGTGCTCAATTATAACATCAATATAGTTCTTCAAAAAGGTATCAGGTAAATCAGTTGGTTTACATCTTGAAATAAGCTCCTTATCCAATGTGTCTAGATTGGTATTTATGATTGTACTTAGGAGATTTTCCTTTGTTTTAAAATGCAAAAAAAGAGTTCCTTGAGATAAATTACATTCTCTTGAAATCTCTTTTGTAGAGACGTTTAAAAACCCTTGATTATTTAATAGTAAAGCCGTTTTACGTAGTAAAAGTTCTCTAGTTACTTTCTTTGATTCGCTTCGCACACCAATAATGACCACCTACTCACTGACTATATACTCAGTATAATACACATATACTGTCATGTCAATTAAACTCATATAGTGAATAATACAATCATACACTCTAGAATATATCAAATTGAATGAGAGTGTGGATAACTTGTGTGGATAACCTCTTTCAATCCCTATATCACATTAATCATAGTAATTCGTGCATATTTAAAACAATTAAAAAAACGAGCATAAATCTGCTCATTTTTACTTTTAGGACATATTCAAAAAGTAGAAAATATCGCTTAGTAATTTGCTTTACTTAATATAAATATATAAATGTTTACAATATATAAATATGTGATCGTATAATTACTATCAAAATCATTATAAAAAAGTTAGAGATAGAGGAATTATAACAGTTAACTATTTTGTTAAAAAAATTACAATAGATAAGGAACATTCCATAAAGAGTACAACAAAGAGCAATATCGTTAATCTGTTTAATATGTATTTTAATAATTGCATATAGTTAAGACTCAAAATTAGATGTTTATTTTCTGATTGCTACTCATAAAAATAGTAAAGCGATCCAAAGTTCCCTAAAAATTTACAATCATAAAGATTTAAATACTCTTATTTTCGATTTTTATGAAAAATTCCCAAACTAAATTAATTTATCACTTTTTTTAGTTTCAATTTTAAATACTCTTATTTAACAAGCAAAACTCATTTCATTTACATTATTCGTAATAGTCGCCTGTCTCAGATATTCCATTATTAACCATCTCTCTCAATCTATTTAACTCATAATATAGTAATTTCTTACCCATTGTAGTTATTTGGTACATTTTCTTACCTTTATTCTGCTTTTCTATGCATATTAACTCTATTAACTTATTATTAAGCAACCCTTTTATTGCACCATAAAGTGTCCCTGCAGATAGCTTCAGTCTTTTATCTGTTAGTACTTCGACCTTCTTGATAATCCCATATCCATGTATTGGTTCAACAAGTGATAAAAGGATGTAATATGTTGATTCTGTCAGGGGTGATAATTTCAATATATTCTTGTCCATGAGTCTACCTCCATTATATCGGTTACTGGTATATCGTATAGCGTTATATTTAATTTAAGTTTATCATACTCTAATATTAATTGCAACAAATAAGATATTAGAAATATTTATTCATAAAAAAAACGGCTTTATTATAATAACAAGGCCGTTAAACGCTATTTCTTTCTTAGTAAAGTAATACTCTCAATGTGAGAAGTATGTGGGAACATGTCTAGTGGAGTCACAGATATAACATTATATTTTTTTGACAAAACTTTAATATTCTTAGTTAGAGTACTTGGATTACAAGATATATAGATGATTTTTTTAACTGGTTTTCTATTTAATAAATCCAAAGTCTTTTCGTCTATCCCTGATCTAGGTGGATCAAAGATAATTGCATCTGGAATGAAGTTTTTACTATAATATTTCGGTAATACATCTTTAA
>Ga0307992_1001892_pt1 | contig 12154 bp, 15 predicted proteins | sample EllFjometagen133_FD_203162 | JGI IMG/M metagenome (GOLD analysis project Ga0307992, IMG submission 203162) | Marine microbial communities from Ellis Fjord, Antarctic Ocean - #133 | ecosystem: Environmental > Aquatic > Marine > Unclassified | place: Southern Ocean | collected 2014-10-08
AGGATTAGCTTATGAATATTTTTCAGATATTTTAGAGATGGATGGCAAGCAACTTGAAGAAAACATAAAAGTATTTTATCAAGAATTAGAAGATGAATATTTAAATAATAAAGATTCTTATAAAAAAGAAGAAAATTTTCAGGTTTGGTTTTAATTAAAATTTATATTAAAGATTCATATTCAGGGAAATTATTAGATATTAAATTTGAATAAAGTGTTCTCCAATTACATGCCCATATTTTCTCAGCATTATAACCTCCTTCTTTAGCAATTTTTTTACCTGCTTCTATAATTGAATTAAACTTTCTTATTCCTTTTCTTCGTGCATTATCCATAACAAATATCCTCCCCTCTTCTTTTTTTTTATAAGTTAAAACTGTATGCCCCCTAGATCTTTCTTGATTACAAAAATTAACTACTTTCACATTTTTATATAAACCTGCTTTTTCTAAAACTTCCATATCCGGTGCTGCTTCTATTGCAAAATCTTCACAATCTCCACCTCCTCTTTTTTTAGTTTTTTCAGGTGTTTGCGCAGAATCATATTTATCAGAGATATATCTAAGCCTCATTGCTTGATTATCTTGAATTAAAAAATCTTTATTTTTTTTATATAAAACAACATATTCATTCCCTTTTTGCTCCCATTTTTTCCAATCTTTATTATTAATATTATTCCAATTGGTTTTTGATAAAAAATTAATAGTTCTTATGTCTTCTCCATAATCTTCTCCACAATTATTTTTGTAATCATTTAATATTTCAATAGCATCTTTAGGATTCCATTTTCCTTTTAAATGCATTAAATACTCCTGCTCGTAATCTTTTAATGCCTCAACAGCATCTTCAGAATTCCATTTTTTGTTTAAATGCATTAAATACCATTCTCTTAATGGCACACTTATTAAATTAGTTTTGGGAGTGTCTTCTCCTGCTTCTATTATATCTTCTACTGCTCTTTTAGCATTTGTGAGATTTTTATCTCTTATTTCTTTTCCTGTAGAATAAATATCATGCAACGCGCTTATCTTTTCAGGAGTGTAATCCTCTTTCATATCAGGGAGTTGCTTTAATTCACGAACAAATTCATTTCCATAAACTCCTTTTATGTCTGAAAATAATTGATTTAGTTGTGCTGGATAAACATTTGGAACAGTCATAGTATGTGATGAAATCTCTTTTACTTTTTTTTCTAATTTCATTCCAGCACATCCAGGTAAAATCATACTTGCTAATAAACCTGCTCCAGCTATTGCACTCTTTTTCAAAAATTCTCTTCTGTCTATGCTTTTCATTTTATTTATCTAAGAAAGAGCTTACAACTTTATAAAACTTACTATTACTAAAGAGTTACAAATTTCTTTCTTGTATTTTTTAACTAACCTTTAACTCTTTTGATTACTCTAAAGTAACACTATATTACAATAATCCTTAAATAGTGTGGAATAGTAGAGTTTTTATGGGAATAAAATATCATAAACTTGATATGGAGCAAGATGAACTTTTATGTAATAGTTCAATAATTGAAGATGTAGCTTATGTTGTAGATGCTGATTCTGAAAGAATGAACTATTCTATTGCCCAAGCGGGTAATGGTTGTAAATGTAAAAGTAGTTCTTCTTCAAGTCCATGTAGGGCATCAAGTCTAGAATTTAAAGTAGATAAAGAGTAAGTGATAACTTATCTATGGATAAATTTTATAAAATATTTATAAACGAAGGTTTGGCAGAAGGGATGAGAAGAGTTCCATATATCACTGATGAACCTAAGTTTCATTATTTTCTGACAGTTCCAAAGGAAGAACTTTTTCCAAAATATAATATCTTGGATACTTTTGGTCAAGGTTTTGAGATTAATCCAGAAAAAGCAAAAAGTAAGTCAATGGGAGAAATGCTTGAAAGACTTTGTTTAATTAATCCTCCAGAACACTTTCATTTTTCCAAATTTAATTCAAATGGGGATTATGTTAGACCTTCTGAATTCTTTTGCTATTCAACAGAACAGCATCATGACCGAGAAGAAATTTTAGAAACATTAGACAAAGGAAAATACAGGTGGTTAAAATCAAAAAATATCTCTACTGGAAAAGAGATTTATGTTCCAGCACAAAATATATATCTTTCTTCAATATTTAGTGATGAAAATTATTTAAGAAAAGAACAAATAAGTACTGGGGCTGCTTTTGGAAGACTTAGTGAAGATAGAGCATTTAAATCTGGTTTTTTGGAATCAATTGAAAGAGATGGAGTTATAAGTTTTTTTCTTAAAAATCTACAAGGAAGAAAAATGTATAACTTTCCTAAAAAAATTAATGAGATTATAAATTATTTAAGGAGATATCAATTAGAGACACATATTTTTGATGCAACAAATGATTTAAAAATTCCAACTAATATTGCAATAATTGTTGATAGAACAGGTATTGGTTCTGCAGTTAATGTTGGTTCTAAATCTGATTTAAATTATCTAAATTGTATTGAGGGTTCAATAATGGAAGCTATTCAATGTAGGAGGAGTAGATTGAAATATCTAAATACAGAAACAGTTTCCGAAGATAAAATTCATTCATTATTAAATAGGTTAATTTATTGGGAAGCAAAAGAAAGATTGAAGGATATAAATTATTTAACAAGCCAAGTTCCAAAAATAGATTATCAAAAGATTCCAAGAAAAATATTTAGTTTGGAAGAATCAGTTAAAAGTGTTAAAAATAAGGGATATGATATTATTGTGACAGATATAACTCTTCCAGAAATAAAAAAGCATGATTTTGAAACTCTGAAAATAACAATTCCTCAACTTCATCCTCTTTATTTAGATGAAAGAGCAAAATCTTTATACAGCAAACATTTTGGAGAAATAAAAAATAATCCTAAATTAAAACCCCATCCAGTCACTTAAAATGTTTAAAGAAATAAGAAATTTTTATAATAAAATAAAAGTAGATAAATACTCTGAGGATAATGAAGTAAGTGAACCTCCAGTAACACATGTAAAAGTATTTTATAAAGAATATCCAAGGCTTCCTTCAGTTCAACTTTTAGAAGTTAAAAGAGAAAAAAGTGAATTTGAAAATTTACTTGATTATAGGGAATCACACAGATATTTTTCTGATACCCATTTAAAATTCGAACAATTATCAAAAATCTTATGTTCTTGTAGAATTACTGACAGATTAAGAGAACCCGAAAAAAGAACCTATCCTTCTGGAGGAGCAAGATTTCCTGTTGAACTTTATTATTTATCTTATAATACTGAAAATTTAGGAAATGGGGCTTATCATTATAATATAAAGAAGAATAGTTTAGAACAATTGATCAAAAAAGATTTTACTAGAAAAGAACAAAGAGAATTTATATCCCCTTATCTGGAGAATCCTGCAGGAACAATTATTTTTACTTCTGTAATTTCAAGAAGCGAAATAAAATATGGTTTACGAGCATATCCTTATTCACTAATAGAGGCAGGACATATGGGGCAAAATATTTTATTAGCAAGTTCAGAAATTGGAATTGGTGCTTGTCCAGTTAGCGGATTTGTTGATAAGAAAGTTAATGAAATATTAGATTTAATAAAAAACGAAATACCTATATATTCAGTTAGTTTTGGAAAGATTAAGAAAATTTAAGATGGAAAATTTAAAAGAAGAAAATTTTGAAATATATTCTTTTTTAGATAATGTAAAAGGGAATAATGTTGGGAAAATTATTGATAAATGTGTTGAGGAAGTTCCAGAAATTCAGGGAATAAAATACGCAGGATATAAAACAAAAAAGGACTTAACCAAAACATTAGATGTTTTTTTGTTAGATAAAAATAGAAACCATAATTTATTTGAATTAAATGATAGCTATAAAGACCTTTTTGAAATTATTAAGGAAACAATGAAATTACTTAAGCAATATCAGAAAAAAAAGAAGTATATTTTTGTATTTCCATGTTTTGATAATTTTATAGTTGAAAAGATGAATGGAGTTGGAGGGTTTTGTCCAAGGAAAGGCATTATTTTTTTATTTTTAAATTTGAATGGAAAAGATTGGGAAAAATCATTAAGGGATTCATTAATTCATGAATTTGCTCACGCTGTTTCAGAACATTATTTTGGGGGAGAAGATTTTAATTTGGGAGAAGGAATTATTTTTGATGGATTATCGGAAAATTTTAGGAAGATTAATTTTGGTGGAAGTGGTATTTTAATCAACGCTGTTTCTGAAAAAAATTGCGTGGTTTATTTTAAAGAATTAAAAAATAAATTAGATTCAAAAGATTTTGGTTTGTATATGGAAGTTTTTTATGGAACCGGAAAATATCCTTTATGGTTAGGTTACTCGCTTGGATATTACTTAATTAAAAATTATTTGAAAAAATATTCTAAAGTTAAATGGGGAGAAATATTAAGAAAAGACCCTAAAGAAATACTTAAGGAAATTTAAGTATAAAAAAGAAAATAGGAAAAAAGGACATTACATAAGAGATGTTTCTTTTATGTTTAGAGACTTTTAAATTTTCTTCTTCATATAAACAGAAAAAGGTTCAAAACCAAATTTTTTATATACATTAACAACTTCTTTATTTTTTGCAAAAACACATAAACTAACAAATTTAATTTTTTTCTGTTTAAGCCATTTCATAGTTTCATTCATAAGTTTTGTAGAAATTCCTTTGCCCCTAAATTTCTCTGTTAAAAAGAATTCATTAATATATCCAACTTTTTTCTTTGGTTTCAGATATTTTAAAAAATATATATTTATCCAAGAATAACCTGCAAGTTTTCCTTTTATTTCAACTATTAGGATCTTTGTATTTTTATCCTTAAACGATTTTTTTAAATCTTTTAACCAGATTATTTTTTCTTTTTTATCTGTTCCGTTAGGATAGAACAGCCAGAATTTTTTTCCTAATATTCTTTTATCATATTCTCTATTCTCTTTTTCAAAATTCCAAAGATAATCAAGTTCGCTTTCTTTTATTTTTCTTATTTTCATTCTAATTATCTCCTTCCTTCAACACCAAACATTTCTCCAAAAGTTTGGATAATCTCCATGTAACAAAAGCCCACAATGCTCCCTGAACAATTCCTGTGATTGAATATCCAATTCCAGAGGAAGCTTTAAGACCCCCTATCTTTACCCACTCGCTTGTTTTAGCGTTCCATTTATATCCTTTTGGCGCAACATTTGTACAACTCTTTTTTATACAAGATTAAAGAATTCTTGTTTTATAAATATTTGTAAGAAAATAATTATCGAGAGATAATATCAATATTTTTTGATGCAGGAACCCATCTCCCATTTTTTGTAGGAATTAAAATAATTCCATTTTCTATTTTGGTGGGATAAAGTCAAGAGGTTTTAGATTAAATGATTTTCCAACTCATTTAAGAGATAAAGCAGAAACTTTCGGAAGAATTTTAAAGACAGGAGGATTTTTAATCAAATGATAACCCAGAAAGGAAGGTTCTTAATAAAATATGAAAATATTGATAAAGACTACTTGGAAAGCTTTGATTTTGAAAAGCTTGAAGAAAAATATCAGGAGATTAAAAAGTTTTATTCATTTGCTAAAGATTTGCCTTTGATTAGGATTTGTTTTGTTTACACGCCAGAAGAATATTTGTTTTTTTCAGGATATCCAATGTATGAAAAGTGGATGAGTGCATGTACAGGTTATCATACTACAATTTATATCTTTGCTCCTTCGATTATTGAAAAATTTACTACACATAAAAAGGAAAGTATTTTTGGAACTTTTGTACATGAATTGTCTCATTTATTTTATGGTTATTCAAAATTATTTAATTTACCATTATTTAACGAAGGAATTGCTCAATACCATAGAAATAAAACTTGTGATAATCAGATTAGTTTTAAACTTCCCTCATTAAAAAAAGGAAAAAATCTTATGTATGATTGCGGGGTGGGACATTTAATGATTTGTTCAATTATGGAACACTTTGGAGAATCTGGAGCAAATAAAATAATTAAATTTTTAAAAAGTGCGTCTCTTCAAATGAACGAAGAAAAATTATTTAATTTGTTTAAAGAAATTTTTGGGAAAAGTGCAGATTCATTAATAGAATTGAAAGGAGGTAAAGAAAAATGAGTTTAGAATATGTTGAAGGGATGGATTCTGAAATTTTAGAATCCTTGGAAGGAGCAAAAATTCTTGCAGGAGCTAACTACGATCTAAAAAATGAAACTTATGATCAAAGTTGTTTTTGTGATACTTGCGATTGTGTATGTAACCAACCTTGTCATGGAGAAGGACCTTGTTATAGTGTGTAAATAATTTTTATATGGCCCCATTAAGGAGCCTGTTTTTTATTTTTACAAAACGAAAGATATATAGAGTTGAAAGGAGGTATAGAATAATGAAACTTGAACAAAGTTTGTATGAAGCAATGCAAGAATCTAAAGAAAATCCAGAAAGTTTATCATTATAATGTTTATGAATTACATTTATCAAATGGAAAAATATTAGAGCCAACCGCTAATCACCCTTTTTTTAATGTAAAGGAAAATTATGAGATTATTTTTTTTGTAAAAATATATTGAAAGTTTGCTTTAGGATATTTCTTTCTCAATTTTTTTAAATAATCTAAATTTATTTTGTTAATTTTAACTTCTATTGTAATCTGATTTTTCTTTTCATAATCTTTTATAAGATTCATCTTTTTAAAATCCTTTAAAGAATAATCTCCTTTTTTATATTGGATAAGTAAAAATGATTTATAACTTAATGATAAATAAAAATTAATTGCGTTATCTTGTGCTCCAACATTAATTTTATTATAATCTTTCTTTGCTATCTCCTCAAAATATTTGACTAATTTTTTGCCAAAACCTTTTTCTTGGAATTTAGAATCAATTGCTAATTCACTTAGGAGAAGATAATCTTCTCTTGGAAATCCACAGATGACGCCAATTAATTCATTATCTAAAAATACTCCAATAAAAAATTGAGGGAATTTTTTAAATTTCTGTAATAGAAAATTGTTATTTCTAACTCTATCTTTTAATTCATTACTTAATATCTCCATTGCTTTTTGGAATTCACTTTTCTTTATTTGGCGAATTTCTAAATTACATATCATTTTTAGTTTTTCGAAATCTGAAAATAACAATTTTTCTTTATTGTTTAATTCGTTTTTATTAATTCCTCCTGCAATTTTTTTAATTACTTTTTCAAATTCAAAAGGCATTTTCAAATCTATTAATCTTTTACAATCACAGATTAAAATTTGCTCTTTATCTTTTCTCCATCTTACATGTTTATTTAATGTTTTAATCATTTTATGTTTATTTCAAATTTATCTTTTAATATCTTTTTGTATTTTCTCAAATTCTTTAATCCTAACTTTTCTCCTTTCTTAATACAAAAAGGGGTTGGCGAAATCCCGTCGCCAAAATATCTAAAACTTTGAGCAACACATTTATTACACTTGGACAACATTTGGCATCCGTCACAGCCTTTATTCATGTAGCTCCTGAATTTAGTAAAGATTTTTCCATCCCAAATTTCTTGTAAGGATTTTTCTTTTATATTTTCGAATTTCATAATTTTCTTAGGAATACAAATACGACTTAAAGTACACGGAGAAACAGTTCCATCAGAATGAATCTCGCAAAAATTTAATGCTCCAGCACATTCGTAAGCAGATAAACCTTTTTTCCCCGTACTAATTGGTAAATCTATTAATCTTGTGTTTATTCTTTTTTCTTTATTTTTTATAAATAAATCATTCCAGAAATTAAGATCAAAATATTCATAGACTTCAGAAATATCATTTGATATTGCTCTTCCTAAAGGAACAATCGGCGAGATAAACCAACTTATAGGATTAATTTTTTTGATTAATTCTTGAAATTTATTTATCTTCTTGATATTCTCTTTATGCAAAACTGTTGCAATAGTTATCGGAATTTTATGTTTTCTAAAAAAGAAAATATTATCTAAAGTAATTTTAAATAAATTAGGATTATATTTACCAGTTGAATCTAATCTTATAAATCCATGGCTTTCTGCATCTGGACCATCTAAACTTATTTTTATTCCAGTTAGATATTCTTTATTTTTTATTATGAAGTTTCTCACTTCTTTAGAAAAAACACCATTAGTAGTCAATATAAAATGTATTCCTTTTTTGGAGAGATATTTTATGAACCCCTTAAAATAAGGGCTTTGGGTTGGTTCTCCACCAGAAATATTAACAAAAAATACTTTAGAATTTTTTATATCATTTATGACAGATTTCCATTCTTTAAATGTTAATTCATTTTTATTTTGAATAGAATAATCTCCGAAACAATGTCTGCATCTAAGATTACATTTACTTGTTAGATTTATGTAGCAAGAATAAGGGGCTAAATAAGTTTCACTATTGATATCCATTTTAATTATAAATTAGATTTCTTAATACTGATTTTGACCACAAGACATTACTTTGTTATATTTCAAAACACTCAACTTGTATTCTTCTCCTTCTCCAATTTCATATTCTTCTGTTGAGGGAATTCTCTGAGCAATTCCTGCAGTTCCGGGTCCAATAGACTTATTCTCTAAATCTTTTTTTACCATAAAACTTTATTTTTTTAAACTATTTAAATATTGCTGTAATAGAATAAGGATATTCTTTTTAGACCAAAACTTGAAAGTTCTTTCTTTATTTTCTAATTTATTAACAACAAGATTTAGTTTAATATAACTAACAGTTGAAGCAAAACCCCCTGTCTTAATACCTTATTCAACTACCAAAAACTTTTTAGTAATATGCAAAATCAAAAGGGAAACAACAAAAAGTTTAAAAACTAAAATATCCTCTAAAAAATTATGAATAAAAAAGTGGTGATTACTTTTGTTGCATTTTTTGTTTTATTACTTACTATTGGAATGTTTGTTTTTTTCAGTAGAAATAGTAATTCAGAATCCCCTTGCAAAAAAATTGATGAAAATGGGTATTGTATTCTCAAAGATGTTCCAGAATATTTAAAATTTCAAGAACCTGTTCTTATTGATGAACATGAATTATATAATTTTTCTAAAAGCCCTTTTTCAGATTATTTGGTAAGGAAAGACCCAACTAATGTCTCAAAAGGATTTTTGTGTGTTGAAACAAATGAACCTCCAAAGTTAATTTATTATTTTTCAAAAGACTATAATGAAACTTCTAAAAAGTATGATCAGTATAGACTTGCTGTTATTTGTGATACTTTTTATGTTGTTGAAGATTATAATCCCTCAGCTTATGGTTATACAATGTATGGGCCTTATGAATTATAAAAAATAATTGAAAATCTAAAATTAAAAATCTTATTCTTAAAATAATTCTTCTTGTTTTTTATTAAATCCTAAATCTCCTTTCCAATTTATTAAAATTAAATAATTTATTTATTAAAAAGTTGTCGTTATCTAACTATTTCAACCGCAGTGTCTCCAAACCTCTTGGGACATTTGTTTCAACCCTGTTAAGTTTGTAAAGAGCAGAAGCCAAATCTAATGATTTTGAAATTTCACCATGATTAATTATTATTCTTTTTGGTTTTGGTCTCATGTTATTAAAGAAAGAAATTATTTCGTTTCTCCCGGCGTGAGGAGATAAACCTGTTAATAATTCTATCCTCATATTAACATCAACTGTTCTTTTTCCATCTTGGTCTTCAACCACAACTGTCCTTTCTCCATCTTGAAGTTTTCTTCCAAGAGAACCAGGCCCTTGATAACAACTCATTATCATTAAATTATTTTCATTTTCTGAAAACTCTTTGAAATATTCAACTGATGCTCCGCCTACAAGCATACCTGATGTTGCGATAACTATGCAAGGCCCTCCTTCTATAACTTCTTTTCTTTCTTGAGGAGAACCAACTCTCTTGAAAATCTCTGACAGAAAAGGATTTTTATCTTGAAAGATTGAGGATTTAATTTGGCTACTTAAAAAATCAGGATACGCAGTATGAATTGCATTAATGTCCCAAATCATACCGTCTATATACATCGGAACGTTTGGCAATTCGCCTTGTCTTATTGCTTCTTCAACTCTAAGGATTGTTTCTTGCGCATGCCCTAATCCTAATTCTGGAATAAGCACTTTTCCTTTTCTTTCAATTGTATCTTTAACCATTTTAATAAAAGTTTCTTCTGTTTCTTTTCTTGGAGGAAAAATATCATCTTTTGAACCATAGGTTGATTCAGTTATTACTGACTCAACTCTCGGGAAAGTTGTTATTGCGGGGTCAAGCAACCTTGTTTTAGAATATTTATAATCTCCAGAATAAAGTAAATTATGTGCTCCGTTTCCGATATTTAAGTGCGCCATTGCACTACCAAGCACATGACCTGCATTATAAAAAGTTAATCTTATGTCAGGAGTTATATCTGTAACCTCGTTGTAGTTTAAGCAAATGCTGTGCTTTACCATGTCCTTAATATGTGTTGAGTCAAACAAGGGCTGTGCTGCCTGCTTGTAAGCAACACCAATAAAATCCAAAGATAATAATGCTGCGATATCTCTTGTTGGAGTTGTCATATATACTGGTCCTTTGTAACCCATTTTGTACAAGTAAGGCAAAAGCCCAACGTGGTCAAGGTGCGCGTGGCTTATTATTACTGCGTCAAGTTGTGATATATCAAATTCTGGAATATTAAAAACAGGGAATTTCTCTTGATCATGTGCAGCAACATCTACTCCACAATCAAGAAGAACTTTTGAATTTGGTGTCTGCAAAAGAATACAACTTCTTCCAACTTGCCTTGCCCCTCCTAAAAAAGTCAGTCTAATCCACTCGTTTGTTTTTTCAGGATTCCATTCCTTGTAAATTTTTTGCCCAATTGAATTAAGAAATTTCCTTCGATAATTATTATTTGCGTAAAGCACTTCTCTAATATTTTCGGTGATTTTACTTTTTATTGCAGGAGACCTCTGAATTTGAGGAATCCATAAAGTTTTTTGTTTTATTTCTTCCAAGATAGAACCTTGCTTTCCTATAACCATTCCTGGTTTTTTTGCTTCTATTACAACTATGCTCCTATGAAAATCAAAAATGATATTTGTTATTTCTGCTTCTTCTGGAACAATCTCTCTTATTTCTTTCTCAACTTTTTCCTGGTCTGGCAAAATTTTTTGGTCTGCTCTTAATTCAACTCTTTTTTTTATTTCATTAACTATCTCTTTTATTTTTCCTCCTCCTTCTTTGAAAAACTTCTCATTATTAGTATAAAGAACAATGTTTGCTCCTTCAAATCCAGCGTCGGTGATGTCTCCGTGAAGCTGTTCTATTATATTCTTTAGAATGTCTGCCATTTTATTTTAAAATCAAAAGAACCTAAGCGGTTCTTTGGAATCTCCCTTCCTGTTCCGGTGGGCGATTTTTTTATTGCAATCCGATGGAAATCGCGTGTAATTATTGGTCTTTGTACTCAGGTTTTATTTCCTGACTCACAACTTTTTTAATCCCTTCTTTTGTAATTGTAAAAATATCAATTCCATAACCAGAACCTGTATCTCTTTGAGTTGAAGATTTTAAAGCTTCTTTTGCAAGTTCAACTCCTTCTTTAATACTTAAGTCTTTTTTATATTGTCGTTCTAAAAGTCCGAGGACATAAGGCATTCCTGAACCAACACTTGCATCATAATCTTTAACTTCGATAGTTGCTCCATCAGGCATAACATTAAATAATCCTGTGGAACCATCTTCATTAAATCCTGCAATTAAAAATCCTGCTTGTTGAGGAATCATTGAAGGTTGTCTTATTCCAGAATAATTTAAATTAGATAATAAACTTGCTGCTTGTTTTACAGTTGGTCTTGATTTTGAACGAAGTTCTTTTAATTTTAATTCTGCAGAAAGGATTTTAGGAACTCTGTGTGCATCAGAAGCCATTCCACATCCAGAGATTACCAAGTAATCATTAATGGGATAAACTTTTGTTGCATTCTTGTCAAGAACAAGTGATTGCCCTCCAGTTGATTGTCTATCAGCAGCCATTACAACTCCGTCTTTACAAACAATCCCAATTAAAGTTGTTCCTGTTTTCAAAATTAATTTTTTTAATTCAGCATCCATTTTATTTTCAGAATAATCTAATAATTTATTAGAACTTTATGGGGGTATTGAGGAAATGGGTTATTTAAAGTTTTCTATTCTCTCTGACTTAC
>Ga0307992_1001895_pt1 | contig 12123 bp, 34 predicted proteins | sample EllFjometagen133_FD_203162 | JGI IMG/M metagenome (GOLD analysis project Ga0307992, IMG submission 203162) | Marine microbial communities from Ellis Fjord, Antarctic Ocean - #133 | ecosystem: Environmental > Aquatic > Marine > Unclassified | place: Southern Ocean | collected 2014-10-08
AATTAAGAAAAATCAATACAAAAGAAATTATTGAATATCATTTAAAAGGGGATGATCCTTCATTTGTAGATATGCCTATATGGTATATACATAACATGACAAACATAGGTAATACAGAATTAATTTGTTTATTTTGGACAAGTGAAATATTTAATCCTGAAGATCCTGATACATATTTTGAACTAATCTAAAATAAACCATACTTACCTTTTATTTATTAATAATGAAATACTTACATTTACTTATACATAAAAATAAACTATGAAAACAATCTTCGTAGTATTCGCTGAAGAGAAGGCTATCTTCTATCAAAAGAAAAGACATCTGACCCCTGAAAAAATTGCAGAAAGGAAACCCTATGCCTATAATACAAATGCTGATTTAAAAGAAGGGGATTTACTTAATCCAAAAATGGGCACCCATCTATTACAGGTGGTTAGAGTAATGGATGAATATTTTACCTGGTACAATACAAAATCAGATGAATTAAAAATGGTAAAAGAAAGCAAATTAGACAAACCAATACTATCAATTGAAATAGTCAAAAGTGTGAACGCATTACATTGTGAAATAATTAAATAAATATGAAACACACAAAATTCAATCCAGAAAACAAAGAGAAATTAACCTTTGGGGAATCATTAGGTCCCGCAATGGAAATTACAGACCAAGAGGATGCTGATCAATATTTCCAAGCTATGCTAGAATGGCATATGAAAGAAAGTTTAAAAAGTCAACTTGAACTCGCCCAAATATGTAAACAAAATCTTGGTTATTATGCTGGTTATTACTCAACAGAAACTAGAGTAAGAGTTGAAAAATTATTCGTATGTGCTCACCCGATTTTCGGTGAAGCCAAAAAAAGTATCCCAACCAATGAAGAGGCATACCAAATGGGAGTTGAACTAGGTAAAAAATTAAAATCAAAATAAATATGCAATTAAAAGAAGCTCAATGGCAAGAATTATTACTATCAGCCAGAATACAATTCTTCGATGATGATGAAGCCTTACTCATACTGACTGGCTTTGCCTTGGGTATAGGTATAAGTACTGATAAAAGAATTTTAAATGTAAAAAAGGTAAAGACACAAGCATACAAAGATGTGAGTAAATTTCTTGTAAAATGGTTTTCAGACCATGGTATGGAAAATGAAATAACTAAATTAATGAATTAAAATGAAAACATTTAATGAACAAGTTGAAGCCCAAACTTTAATATGCAATATCCAAGCAATGAGAAATAAAATTGGTTTACCAACGGTGACATTTGAATTTTTATGGAACAAAACAGTTAAAGAGCTAAGACAAGACCAAGAATATTTTATCGTAGCCTATAATAAAGAACTACAAAAATCAAATCTATAAAATAATTATGAGTAACACGACAACTTTATTTGATATGTTTCAAGAATTACAAACATGGGTATACTTTGATCCTGATCAATTATACAAAGCAAAAAATAAAAATATCAACACTAGAAATAGTACAGCATTTAAATTCCTTGTACAAAATTGGTCTGATGGTTTTTATGATGAATCCCCTGAATTAATGAAACAAGAATTAGAAATATTTATATGAAATACAAAAGAAGATCAAATTATATTGATGATGATTTTCAATATTACCTAGGGGAAGAAGGTCTATTTGGCCATTTCTTTGGACATAAACTAACCAAAAATCAATACGCAAAGAAAAACTATATTTGGAATACCTTAGTCAAACAATTCGATAAAAATCAATCTATATGGAACAGAAAATCATATTAGCAAATAGTGTACACGCACTCAACGATAAAATAAAAGAATCAATACTAAACAAGTGGATACCAGTAGGTTCTCATTGTATTATAACAGTACACAAACAAAACAGTTTCAGGGGTGATATCCTCGTTAATTCAAGTTACACAAATGAATATTCACAAACTATAAAAAGAGAACCATAAAACTTGTTAATAAATATTCTAAGATTCACTTGTTTTATAAACAGGTTATATATACTTTTACACATTATAAATAAGGAAGAAATTTAATCATAATGTTTCCTAAACCTGCACAACGTACCGTTTCACTATTAAGGGTGACAAAACCAAAGAAAACATATCTTAAAGTATGTTTCCCTTTCGATCGTACAGATTTAGATTTAATCAAATCAATACCAAATAGGAAATACTTTGATAGAGGGGGAACTAGAAGATATTGGATTGTTCCTGTTTCAAAACCTACTATTGACTTACTAATTGAACATTCATTTGAAATAGATAATGAAACTGAAAAGTTTTTAAAACGAATAAATAATAAACCTTCAGCTAAAATTGATAACATTCCAGGTCTAAAAATGGAATTGTATGATTTTCAAAAAGAAGGTGTTGCTTTTATTAACGCACGTGGTGGTAAAGCCCTCTTAGCCGATGAGATGGGCTTGGGGAAATCCGGGCAATCACTTGCTTACCTTCAATTACATCCTGAAATAAGACCTGCAATAATCATTTGTCCAGCTTCTTTAAAATTAAATTGGGCTAAGGAAACTAATATGTGGATGAGTAACCCTAACCCACAAATATTATCTGGAGGTACACCAACAAAAATAACTGGACAAATTATAATTATCAATTATGATATCATTTCCAAATGGGTAAAGGCTTTAATTAACATAAAACCTAAAATTATAATAGCTGATGAGAGCCATTATATCAAATCGAATTCTGCAAAAAGAACGAAAGCGGTAAAAAAATTAGCTAAAAAAATACCACGATTTTTAGCTTTAACAGGTACACCAATTATCAACCGTCCAATAGAACTATATAATGCACTTACTTTAATCAATAAAGATTTAGTTCCACCTTTCTGGAATTATACAAAAAGATTTTGTGATGCTAAACATAATGGATATGGTTGGGATTACAGTGGTGCATCCAATACAGATGAATTACATGCGTTGTTAACTCGTTCAATAATGATTAGACGCCTTAAAAAAGATGTACTAAAAGATTTACCAGACAAAATATATGCTTTGGTTCCAATGAAAATGGATAATAGAGCTGAATATGATATTGCTGAGAATGATTTTATTCAATATATCAAAGCTACAAAAGGTAAAGAAGCCGCTAAAAAAGTATCTGGAGCTGAGGCACTTGTTAAAATTGAGGCTTTGAAACAATTAGCCGTGCAAGGTAAGCTGAAAAGGGTTATAGAATGGATACAAATATTTTTAGAGAACGATGAAAAATTAATCGTGTTTGCTGTCCACAAATTTGTTATTGATGCTATAATGGAAGCATTTCCAAAAATAGCAGTCAAGATAGATGGGAGTGTCCCTAATAAAAAAAGGCAAGAAGTTGTAGATGCATTTCAAACAAACAATGATATTAGATTATTTGTAGGAAATATAAAAGCGGGTGGTATTGGGATAACCTTAACTGCTGCATCCAATGTAGCATTTGTAGAATTGCCATGGACGCCAATGGATTTGGATCAAGCTAGTGACCGCGCGCATAGAATAGGACAAAAATATACTGTAACCATTTACCAATTATTAGCACTTAATTCAATTGAAGAAAAAATTGCAAATGTACTTGATTCAAAACGTAAAGTAATAGAAACAATCATAGAAGGTAAAAAACCAGATAAAAAGAGTTTATTAAGTGAACTAATTAATTCATACACAAAATAAAATTAGAAAAAATTAAATGTAGATGGTGTGGTAAAAAATATAATCCAAAAGAAGTTGCTAGAATATATAGAAAAGAAAGTGCACCATCCCTATTAAGATTTTGTTCTGCACAATGTTATACCAAATATCAAACAGAAAAAATATGAAATTAGAACAAAAAAATCTACTTGAAACATTATTTAATCTATTGAAGGAAGATGATGAAATTTGTAAAGCATGTATTACCTTTGAAGTTGAAAAAAATGAAATGAATAATTGGGAAATCATACTCTATGAAAAATCTATTGAAGATATAAAAGTATTTGTTTTCTTTGTTGACATAGCACAAATGATACAAACATGTGAACAAATATATTCAGCACCCGATGAAAGACTAACATATGGTTTTCAACTTATAGAACAAGATGAACAGGTTTTATTAAGATATGTGATATACTAAATATGGAAAATATTGCACTCATACGTAAAATAGCTTGGTCTTATCACCAAACAACTGGTATTGAATATGAAGAATTATTCTCTGAAGCCTGTCTTGGTTATTGTGAGGCCTTACATCTATGGGATCCAAGTCGTAACGTAAAATTAACAACGTATGCCTGGCACACGATGCACAGACAATTGGCTGAGTTCTTATGGAATCTTAATAAAAATGCCCTTAACTCAACCAAAATTGTAACTTTTAGTACCAATATAAATATAAACCCATTAGATGAAATTGAATTATTAAATATAAATTTTCCAACAAATCTAATATTAACACCACATATACCCTTTTGGGAATTTTATGAAACATTAACTCCATTAAGCAAAGAACTTGTAGATGTTATATTTGAATCATTAGATGACATACCAAATGATATTTCTTATAAACGAATGAAAAGTATCATAATAAATATACTTAGAGAAAAAAAGTGGAAGATGAGAAAAATATCTAAAAGTATTTATGAACTTAAAAGTAAATTATGAAGCATTTTGTACCAGACTGGATTGATGAGAAGATTGAAAAACAAATTCTTGCCAGAAATAAACGTAACGGATCTGGTGCAAGTGTACGATATCTATATAATATGGCAAAAGCAAAAGATGTATCAATGAAAAAATTTAGCTTTGATGATATATGTCATGTCGTAAGTACCATATTAGATGAACATAAAGAAAAATATGGATTTAATTCTATAATGCCAAAAAGGTAATAATATGAAAAAAATAGCAAGTAGAAAAGAAAGGCAACTTTTACATGCACAATATACATTGAAATTAAAGGATGAAAAAATTAGAATTAAAAATCAAGTCATTAAAGAACAGGTTATTCTCTTAGATGAATATAGAAATGAAATAAAAGCATTAGAATGGAAAATTGAACAACTCAAAAAACGATTAAATGAAAAACAAGATAGACATAGACCAGCAAACAAAAGTGTATAATCAAATAGAAGACATTCGACAGATATTAGAATATGCAAGTATTAATGGATTAGAGGCTAAAGTTGTATGGTCCGCTTTATTGTTTGCACACCAAGGTAATAACATATCAACTGCAATGGAATACGCTTTGAAAGAATGGGACATATGAAATGAACATAGAACAATTACTCACTGACCAAGGTATACCTATTGCTCCCTCAGGGCATAAGCATTTTAACGAATCATGGGTAAACGTCAAATGTCCATTCTGTGAAGGTCATGATGGTTTTCATTTAGGATTTTCACAAAATGGGAAAATGAGCAATTGTTATAGATGTGGTTTACATTACGTTGATGATAGCATAGCTAAGGTTTTAAAGATCCCTTTAAATGCTGCGAAATCCTTACTTTTATCTTACACAGGGATACACAGTAACAATACTAAAGAGAAAGTAGCTAAAACCAACGCAAAAGCACATAAACTGCCCGATTGTGTAACACAATTAACTAACGCACATAAAAAGTACCTAACTGGTAGAAATTTCGATGGAGATAAACTTGAAAATGAATGGAGATTAATGAGTACAGGCCCAATTAGCATGTTAGACGACATCAATTATGGACATAGAATTTTAGCACCTATATATTGGGAAGGCCAACAGGTTACTTTTCAAACAAGGGATGCAACAGGTAAGAGCAGAGTTAAATACATGGCGTGCCCTGAAGAAAGAGAAATAATGAAACACAAACATATTCTATATAGACATCCAGACATTAAATCTAAAGTTGGAATTTGTGTTGAAGGAATTACAGATGTTTGGCGTTTTGGTGAAATAGCCTTTGCTACATTTGGTATAGAATACACAAACCAACAAGTACGATGGATTGCAAAATTATATAAACGAGTTGGTGTATGTTTTGATGATGAACCACAAGCAGTTCAAAAAGCGAATGACTTAGTAGGGGATTTAAAATTTAGAGGTGTAGATGCCTTTAGAATTGATATCAAAGGTGATCCTGGTGGATTACCACAACATGAAGCAAATCAAATAATTAAAAACTTATAAACCATGTGGTTAACTCAAATCTTATTAAATATATTATTTTTGATAGCTATTATACACCTTAGAATAAGAGTAAAAAAATTAGAAAATGAAATCAAATTAAAAACATAAATTATGGAAAAAGAAAACTTTAAAATGGAGGAAAACATTCCGATACCAAAAGCACATGCTGACAAAAAACAAAGATACCCTTTTAGTACTATGGAAGTGAATGAGTCATTCATCATAGGGGAATACACCCGTGCAAATATGAATAAATTTAGTGCATATATCCATTACTACAAGAAAAAGTATAATATGGAATTTGTGCAAAGAAAAACTGAGGATGGTATGATCCGTGTATGGAGAACCGTTTAGGGCTGTTAAAAAGTCTTAGATATCACTTGTTGATAATAAAAGGTTTGTATAAGTTTACTTTTTAAACACATATTACATGGATGACGAATTAGAATTAAAACATAAAATAATCCTAGAGTGTCTGACACTAATCAAAATAAAACAAGGGACAAATCATAATATCTCTTCTTTATTGTCCAAATTATTTGATCAGGCTTACCAAATGGGAGTTGAAGATGGTTATAAAGTAGCAATGGAATTAGATGATTTATTAACAGAATATTATAAATAAAATGAAAATAAAAGCAGATGAAGTATTACACAGACCTGAAGTTGTAAATGCACTTAGAATATTATACCCGACTTTCTCATATTGTGAAGCATGTGGATTACCTTGGAATTGTTGTACATCTAAATCAGTTCCAATTACTAAACAAAATAATGTTTTTCATACATGTCAAACATGCTGGGATACCTTAACACTTGATGAATTAAAGGCTTATTGTATAACATCTCATAATAGATGGAAACACACCAGTTCAATAGAACTTTTATTAGAATGTGTTGAAAAAGAATTTAAACGAACACGAGGGAATGAATTATGATTATGTTAGGTATTGGCATTATTACCACAACTTGTTTTTGGCTATTTATTTATAAAATTATAGTTCAAAACAAAGTTGACCATAAAACATGGCTTTCTATTTCAATGAATGTTGGCTCTGACTTATACACGGTTAGAATGTTAATTAAATTACAAAGACTATACAGAAGGCTCTATGATGTAAGAAATGTACTTCCATTTTTAGATGATGTTGAGTCTAGAAAAATGTATAAAATATCTAAAATTATTAACAATGCAAATGAATCCCTAAAATTAAAAATAAAATAAAAAGGGACCATAACAGGAAGTTAGACACCTGGGTTTACGGTTATATAGGGGGTAAAGGTCCCGCCCCTTTTTTTTAAAAAATTATAATGAAAACAATAAAAAATGAAAAAGGGATTGAAACTTTAATATTTGCTGAAACATTTGAACATGAAGCGTTTGAGCAAATAAAAAAATTAATAAATTTTGAAGCATATGAAAACGCTAAAATCAGAATCATGCCTGACGCTCATGCAGGAAAAGGTTGTGTCGTTGGTACAACAATGACTATAACAAATAAGGTGACCCCTAATTTAGTTGGAGTCGATATTGGTTGCGGGATACTTACAATTATGTTAGCAAACGATGAAATTAATTTTACAAAACTGGATGAAGTGATTAAAACCAAAATACCAAATGGATTTAATGTTCATGAATCACCAAAACAGGCTTTTGACTTTTCTAATTTAAGATGTGGGAAACATGTTGATTTACAAAGGGCTTCCCTTTCCCTTGGTTCACTTGGAGGAGGTAATCATTTTATTGAAGTTGGTAAATCTGAAGGAGGGGATACATACCTAATTATACATTCAGGTAGTAGAAAATTAGGAAGTGATGTTTGTAGGTATTACCAAAAACTTGCCCAAGATACAAAAAATGGAATAAGACGTACGCAATTAATTAATAAACTAAAAAATGAAGGCAGGGAAAAAGAAATTCAAACCGAGTTAAAAAAAATTACTTTACCAACTATAAATAAAGAACTTGCTTACCTATCAGGAAAAGATTTTGATGATTATATAAATGATATGGCTATTGTTCAAAAGTATGCAGTACGTAATCGGGCAACAATAGCACGTATTATTTTAAAAGAAATGGAATTAACAGCAATTGCACTTGGACAATTTGAAACAATACACAATTACATTGACTTCAAACGTATGATATTAAGGAAAGGGGCGGTGAGTGCTGAAATAGGGGAAACCTTACTTATACCAATAAATATGAGTGATGGTTCATTATTATGTGTTGGTAAAGGTAATCCTGATTGGAATTATTCAGCACCTCATGGGGCAGGACGTTTGATGAGTAGAAGTAAAGCTAAAGAATTATTAAATATGGATGATTTCAATGAGTCAATGAAAACTATTTTTACAACTTCAGTAAATGAGGGAACATTAGATGAAGCCCCTCAAGCCTATAAATCAATGGATGAAATAAAAAGAACAATTACTGATACAGTTCAAATTATTGATGTAATTAAACCATTATACAATTTTAAAGCACAATAAATGATAACTGCAAAAGACGTAGGTAAAAAAGTTCGATTAATTGAACCAAGTGAAAAACATGCTGGAAAAATCTTCATATTAGAAGCATATAATGATATGTACAAAGCCAATTGTAAAATTGTATGGGATAATAAATATATGAGATTAGCTGAAAGAGTAATGATTGTTAAGGCCCATACCATAACCTTAGTTAATCCTAAAAAGAATTGGTTTAAAAGTCTAAGAAAACATATGAAAATCAAATGGAACATAAAAGGTTATTGGAAATGGACTGACTTTAAAACTGGAGGGAAATAATGGCTAATAAGGATAGATTTATAAAAGATATTAAGAAATTACTGATTGACATTGAGGGGTACAGGGATGAATATGATGGTATGAAACATCAAGATGGTGATAAAGAATGTGAAGCAGTGTATCAAGGCAAATATGAAGCTTATCGGTCTGTAGCTAATAACATAAAAGGATCGTTAGAATGGAATAATGTTTAGAAAGGAAATAAAATGGACTCAAAAGAATTACAGGAAGCAAGAATAAGAAGTGTTTTATCTGAATTTTATCAGAATGAACATGTTTCAACTGCTATGGCAATAAAGCAAATAAGAGCTATTTTCAACGAATTTGACAAAGATTTAAAAAAGGTGGCTAATGATTGTTTTAAAAATCAAATAGATCCAGATACAAGTGAATTTGAATGTTTCTTTCATTATACAGATGAAAAAATATTTGAGGCTGGGTTTCTAAAAGGGTATGAATACTCACAATCTAATAAGTAATTAAATGAATACAAGAGAGCAGACAGTAAAAATTGGTTTAGCAAAATCAATACTTAAATTACAAAAAGAAGTTGGTATTGTTACAACCCAAAGAGATAAAGCAGTAAACGCATTAAACTCAATCAGAGAACTTATGTTTTCGTTAGGATATGATGATACATATTATAGAATTATGCTTGCAAGCAAGGTAATAAAAGAAATTAAAGCTAACTTACCAAACAAGGAGGTGAAAGATGTATAAAACACAAGAAAAAGTTATCAGCGAATTAAGAGAATTGTTTGACATAGAAAATAACTTGGATAAAGGCACCACGGAACATGAAGGCAAATTTTATATAAATAAACAACACAAAGAGAGATTTGAAGTAATAAGCATGCTCAAAGAATATTTTAATGGCGTGGGTGTAAAAGATGGTTATCTATCAGTCGATTCAATAACGTTCATTCATACAGTTTTCACCGTTTGTAATGGCACACCAAAAAATAAAACATGAAAAAAATATTACTATTATTTTTAGCATTGACACTTCTAACAAGTGCCTCAAGCCCAAGAAAATATTACCTAAGTACAATCTCATTTTATGACTATTCCCCAAATACACCAAATAATGGCTGTCATATTTGGTCAAGGGACATAGGTAATATTTGGCAGGTTTTACATAATTATACCTGTATTGAAGATGGAGGATCAACCCATAGAATTAGACTGTATTATAGAATCTATACTGCTAATGGTACAGTTGTTAACGCTTGGTGGTACAAATGGGAAAAACCTATATCACCTATTTATCTTAATTAAACACTTAACACAATAGACAGATGGATAAAGATAATAATAATGAGAAATGGGCATATTGCTCAAATTGCGGACACAAATTAGGATTAATTGATATTGCTGATTTAGTTTGTACTGAATGTGGTTTTGAGCTTGATTAGTAACCAATAAGGAGGAAAGACAAATATGAATATAGATAAACTGGCATTTAATATACCACAATTAAAACAAGTTGTGGATAATAGCATAGCTTATTATAACGAAATGCTCTATATGGGGATTCGTACAATTGGGTTAGGTGACAAGATTAAAAGTAGACTTAAAACATTGAGCCAAATACAAACAATATTAGCAGAGCACAAGGATAAGAAAGAGGAATAAACTATGACAGACAAAACAACCACCGATATTATTTATATTTATCTGATGAACAACGAAGAAAAAAAGTATTATAATACCACAACAACAACGGTTGACAGTACACCTAAAATAATTAGACCTACTAACAAATAATCAGGAAAAAGGACAGCAGTAATGGACAGACCAAACTTTAAAGATTATAGTATTTACGGAATTGCTATTGAGTTGGATAAATATGCAGACCAATTAGAAGCCCAAAGGGACAAAGCGGTAAGCTTATTAGAAGAATTTACTGAAGCTGATGGAAATATAGAACTTGAAAAAATCTATTATAAATGTATAAGATTTTTAAAAAATAACGTACGAAAACAATAAAACAATAAAACATGAAAAAATTAATGTTAATATTCGTGGTTATATGTTTATTTGGGTGTAACCAAAAACAAGAAACCATTTATTCAACTGCTGGAGATCGTGATAGTGTACCATTAGATAATAGTTTAATAGAAAATGATACTTATTTTTATGGAGTATATATAAGAACTATTTCAGAAGAATTGGATAAATTTAAAGAAAATACAAAAGCAAGTTCATATTGGGATTTTTGTATTGAAATAGATAGTTTTAAATATAAGTTTAATCGTGAAGATTTGAAACTACTAGAAATGATTAAGAAAAATCCAATAAACATAACTCTAATAAAATGAAAAAATTAACCTTAATATTAGGTATAGTTCTATTAGTAGGGTGTAGTAAAGAATCTTATTATGAATTTATAACACAAAGAATAGATACTATTTATCATAAAAACATAATATTAAAAATTATACCTAAGACACCTATCTATACCATACATTACGATATATCTAAAAAAGAAGCAAATGATTTCTGTAAAGCCAATTCATCTTATGACATTAAGAAATATGTTATACTTTTAATGGTAGATGGGATAGTGTATCCATATTATAATGTTGAGATTGTAATAACTTGTAAAATCAAAGAATAAATATGATAACAATAGAAGAATTAATAAAATTAGGATTCGTAGATAAAAGTAGTGATAAAAACGGAGGTGCATATAGAAGAGATATTAATAGTATTTTTGAAATATGTTGGTTTACCGCTGAAAAATATCTAAGATTTCAAAGTGTAGGTAGTGGTTATACAATGGAATTGAAAGGTATTAAATCAATAGAAGATTTAGGTAGATTTTGGTACGCAATAAATGGAGAACTATTAACATGAATACAATGACAGACATAATATTAACATTCGAACAATGGACAAGAATTTTATTAATAATAATTATAATACTGATTTTTTTATTAGGAACAATCGCTTCACCATATTTTTGGAAGGTGGTAAAACGCAATAAAAAATCTACTTGCCCTCATTGCGGTGGTGATGGTTTAGTAGATTTTTTAGGTGAAGGATTTTCAGAAAATTGTGAACATTGCAAAGGAACAGGTAAAATTTAACAAAAAAAACATAATAATGGTAATAATATTTTTAACGGTATTTGGAATTGGTATAATTTGGGGAATATTTTACTTTGCCTATTGGCTTGGTAAAAAGA
>Ga0307992_1001896_pt1 | contig 12122 bp, 17 predicted proteins | sample EllFjometagen133_FD_203162 | JGI IMG/M metagenome (GOLD analysis project Ga0307992, IMG submission 203162) | Marine microbial communities from Ellis Fjord, Antarctic Ocean - #133 | ecosystem: Environmental > Aquatic > Marine > Unclassified | place: Southern Ocean | collected 2014-10-08
CTTCCAGACGAAATGTATGAGTTTATAAATACAGATGGGATAGATCTTGATATTGAGCCTCTTGAAGATGAGGAAACAGAAGAGCAGCCAGACTATAGATATGTTAATCTTTGCTTTTTACCAGATACAGAAAAAGAGTTTGAAGAGATACTCGACGAAATATCAACTCTATACGGTTCAAAGGTGATCGTTTCAGAGGAAGACTATCCACTTACAAAGGAACTATTGACAAAGGCGCACAGGGCGGGTTTTAAAAGTCCAGGTCAAGCATTTAGAAAGTTTATTGATATTGTAAAGGACAGTATTGAACTGCAACCTATTGAAGATAAAGAAGTTAGTCGCAAAAAAGATAAATAAAGGCAGAGCGGGGGAGTAATGCGTAATGCCTACTAAAAAAAAGAGCCTCAAGAAAGCAGTACCAAAGAAAGTAACCAAAAAAACAACCAGAAAGCTAACCAGAAAGCTAACTCCTGGAACTACTGCGAAAGGTGGACGACCTAAAAAAAAGACAGACTGGAAAGAGGTAGATAAATTATTAAAGTTGGGCTGTGTTGGTGAGGAAGTCGCTCAATATTTAGGCTGCTCTTATGATACTATCTCCCGGAACTGCTTAAAGGATCATAAGATATTATACTCAGATTATGTTGAGGAACACTCAGCTCCATTCAGGGTCAGCTTGAGACGTTTACAATTAAGATCAGCGCAAGGAGTGAGGGCAAAAGAGAAGCTCGATAAAAATGGAGCAGTAGCAAACCCGGAGAGAGGGTTCTATATTCAGCCGTCGATCGCAATGCAAATATTTCTTGGTAAACAATATCTAAATCAGAAAGACAGACCAGAGACAGAGGGGACAGGAATAGAGGCAACAGATTTTGAATATGAGATTATAGAGAATGATAAAGATAAAAGCTAAAGTTCGAATGTTAAAGCATCAATATGATTTTGCAATGGATAAAGGAAAATATCTTGCAATGGTTGGCGGTTACGGTTCTGGTAAATCCTTTGCAGACGTTTACAGAGGGAATGAATTAATCCGCTGGCGATGTTCAAGGGGTGAATATCCGGTGATCCTGGTAACAAGTCCGACATTCAGGCTATTAGAAGACGTGAATATTCCTCGTTTTGAGGCGTTCATGAATAAATATAGAGTTCGTTATACATTCCAGAAATCTAAGCATAAAATGATAATAAAATCCGGGACATTAAAGGGTGAATATTGGTTCAGATCTGCAGTAAATTACGAGAGGATAGTCGGATTCGATGCAACAGACGCAATTATGGATGAGCATGACACACTCAGAAGAAGTGAGCAAGAGGCAGTATGGATTAAAGTGATGGCCAGATTGAGAGGTGCGAAAGATGCAACGCTGGCAATTTCAACCACACCAGAGGGATTCAAACAAACACATCAGAAGTTTGTAGAGGAGAAGATAGGCCGTCTCATTAAGGCCAAAACCTCAGACAATATATTCTTACCACCGGATTACATTGAGAGCTTATACAACCAATTTGATAAGCTATTAGTTCAGCAATATGTAAACGCTGAATTTGTGAACATTAATAGATTAGCTGCCTATTATGCTTTTAATAGAGAGCTACTTATTGATAAATATAAACCCGTTACTCAGACAATCCTGGTTGGTGTTGACTTTAATGTTGATCCTATGACTGCAACGATAGCAGAGCAAGTATTTGAAGACGGTAGATTAATGTTATATGTTTATGATGAGATCTATTTGAAAGACAGTAACACGTATAGAATGGTAGAACAGATCTTGCAGAGACATCCAGGGAAGAGAGTCATTTGCTTTCCAGATATGACGGGCGGAAATAGAAAATCCTCAGCTACATTCACAGACATCGTGATCCTGAAAAAAGCAGGGTTTGAAATCAGGGGTATCAATAATCCAAGAGTAAAGGATCGGCTGAACACAGTTAATAATTTATTTGATAAAAAAGGTGTAAAAATAGTTAAGACTTTGAAGTATTTAATCAGAGACTTTGAGCAGGTTGGAGTTGATGAGTATGGAGAGTTAGACAAAAAGAATCTGGAGCTTACGCATTGTTCGGATAATTTTGGATATTTAGTCTTTCGGTTATATCCGTTAATGAAGCGCAACACATTCACAGCTCAGAATATTTAGGAGGCATAAATGGACATTCTATTTGTATTCGCGATGTATAGTTATTTTATATTTGAGGGTTGGACAGAGGCAATGTCAACGAAAGGGATATTATTCGACAAAAAAGAATACCAGGATAAATATCATTGGAAGCGAGTATTTGAAATGTTATCAATAGCTGCAGCAACTCATATTAGATTTATCGCTACCGGCTCATATTACATGATTCCAATATTTTGGCTATGTGCAATATCTGGCTTAGGTTTATATGAAATGGTATTCTCTAAAATCGGATATGGAAATTATCTGCATAATAAGACAAGTAAATGGTTCTGTTTCAAACATCCGAAGGGGTGGGTCAATTTAGTAGTGTTCATTATATTTGGTATTTTAACAGCCTATTTAATCCCTAAATAATGAATAAAGACTTGACAAGAGATTCAGAAAAGAGAGCTTTGACAATAGAGATCGAGACTCGTTAAAACGAATTTCGAGCGTAACTCGTAAAACTGCGCTATAAGGGGATTACATGAATATTATAGAGCAGCAACTATTATCAGCAAAATGGGGAGACGACTTTAATCGTAGAACCTTAATTGCTAAATTAATTGACTATTATGAGAACAATCAAGAGAAATATTTAAAGGCTGCGCTTACAAAATCATATCCTAAAACAGCTAAAAGCATGTTCAGCAAATACAAATACACCTATCCACTAACAAATAGAATTTTCGACGACATAAGTATATTATTCAACAATCCAGTTAAGATAAAAACCGATAAAGAGACCCTTGAGGAATCACTTGAGGATATCATAAGCGGTGCGAAGACAAATGCAGTATTAGCAAAAGTTAATCTCCTGGTGAATTTAACGCATAAGGTTGGAGTAATCCCGGTATGGAGAAACGAAAAAGTAGAGCTGGACATCATAACTGGAGACACTTGTTTTATTATACAAGACGAGGATAATCCAACTCAGATCAAAGAGTTATATTATCAAGTTGCAATTTTAATAAATACACCCGGAAAGTTACAGAGCGTACAGGCCTATGTCAGATGGACGAACGAAACTCAATCAATAGTTGACGTTGATAATGGGACAGGGAACATTCAAAATGAGCGGGATATTGTAGACAATAAATACGGTGAAATCCCGGTTGTATGGTTCGAGAATGATATACCGATAAAGCGTTTCTGGTATGACAAAAGAAATCACATAGTAGATACGAACGAAATGGTGAATTGTGAACTTACAAATTTTAGATATATCCTTGCTTTCCAGGCGTTTAGCACGTTAGTTGAAATTGGGAACGATGATAAAAGTACAAAGCCTTTCGGCCCCAGTTTTAGTTTAAGACTTCCATACGACCCGTCTAATCCTCAGCAAAAGCCAGATGCTAAATATATTACACCGAGTCCGGCACTTGAGAAGATTTGGAAAGTGATAATGGATATTATTATCGGAGCAGCTCAGGCTGTTGGAATCTCAGCGGAGGCATACCGGAGAGAAAATTCAACACTCAATTCCGGGTATCAACTAAAACTCAGTAAAGCCGATATTCTCAAGAAGACAATAGCGGATAGACCTTTCTATCGTGAGAGCATTAAAAAGTTAGTCGGATTTATGACTACATTATTCACTCAGAACAATACAAGTAAGACTTTTGATGGAGCTGAATTCAGCGTTGATTTTGGAGAGGTGATATTTGACGAGAATCCAAAAGAGAAAGAAGAGATCAGGGCAATGCGTAAAGCAAACGGGACAGCTAATATTATTGATTTCATTATGGAAGACAACCCGGATATTAAAACAAGAAAGGATGCTATTGATGTTTATAAAGAGAGACAGAAAGAAGTTGAACAATTTCCTGTCGGATCAAAATTAGAGGATGCAATCAATGAGTAAAATATTGGAGGGCAAGTGAAAATTAAATACAAATATCCACCAAATTATAAGGAGATAGTCGAACGTTTCCCAGCAGTTAAGAGAATGCCGGGGGTTGTAGTTACTTATGAAAATGTGTTATATGTTCCAAGCGGATCTAATATCCCACCTGATTTGATGGTACATGAAGAAACACACATGAAGCAGCAAAATGATATGGGTGTAAAGGAGTGGTGGAAACATTATTTTTTATATGATGAGTTTAGACTTAAACAGGAAGTTGAAGCATATCATAACCAATTTAAATATGCAAAACTACATTATGGCAGGCAGCAAAGTAGGAAGATATTAAGAAAGATTGCAAAGGATTTGAGTTGCCCGATGTATGGTAATATTATTTCAAAAGATAAAGCAAAAGAATTAATAAAAGCAGGTATCAATGAGTAAAATAACTGATCTATTCCAAGCAAATGCAGATAAGTTCAGTAAGCAGATCACAGGTGTTGCTAAATCTGTTGAGCTTGGTATGCTTGAATTGATTAAGGATTTAAAGACCAAAGCTGGAAGATTTGTATTTGGTAACGATAATTTAAAGGATGTAATGAAATATGAATCACTACTGGAAGAGATAATAAATGCTGGCGGTTATACTGCTTGGCTAAATAGCGTAAATTCAGACTTCCCTAAGTTAATAAATAAAATGCCAAAGGGAATGTTAAAAAAAGCAGATGCAGCAACATTGAAGTTTTTACAGCAGATAGATCAAACTGAATTAAAAGGAATATCTGTAAAGGTAGCCAAAAATTTGCAGGGTGCATTAAAAGAATTAGTCATTAATGGTGGAACGTATAAAGATGCAGTATTAGCAGTTAAAAAAAACGCTGGTAAGCTTGAGAAATATGCAGAGACATATGTTAATACATCGAGGACTCAAGTTAGCCAGAAGATCACGGATTTACAGGCACAGCACATGGTTGAAGATGGTGAATCAGTCTATTGGGAATATGCAGGATCACCGATTGACGATAAGACAAGAGATCAATGCGTCGAAGGATTAAATAAACGATATTTCACAGATGCAGAAAAGATTGAATTTCAAGGACGAGGATTACGCTGGAATTGCAGACATGAGTTTGTATTAATATCAAAAGAAACTTATGATAAAGGAACAGGACGAGGCAAATGAGTAAACACAAAGATAAATTTAGAATTGGCTATTCGGACGCATATGCAAAGGGCTATACTAAGATAGATTGGGGAAAAGGCAAAATAACAAAACCTGGGACAAAACCCATAAAAAATGAGGAGAAGAAAAATGGCAAAGATTAATGTAAAAGAAATGTTCGCTAATGCAGGCGTTGAAAATGCAGAGTTAGAGTCGGCAATCGAAACTGTTATTACAAATGCAAATGAAAACGGTGACGGTGGACGTAATGCAGAATTCAGGGTTAAAAAAGCTCTTGGCCAAAGAGACGATCTACAAGGAAAACTCACAGAATCTGAGGTCAAAATTGATGGACTCAACAGTAAAATTAATGGGTTTACAGGACAAATCGAAGAGCTTGGAAAATACAAAACTCAAGTCGAAGATTGGACGAAAAACACAAACACTAAAAATCTTGAATCCTGGAACAAACGTAAGACCCTATTTGCCGTTAAAGAGGGAGAAAAATTATTCGATAAAGTTTCAAAAGTTAAAGATAAATTCCATTTAGGTGACGAACTTACACCGGAACAGATCTCGGCTAACCTCAACTTGATTAGCACCTATGATGAGATCGAGTATTTCAAAGGCGAAAAGGACGCAACTAATTACAACCATAGTAAACCAGGTGGAGACCAAATCGTAGGCGGAGAATTCTACGGTTATGACTCTCCTCAACAGCTTGCGTGGAAAGATCCGAAACTTTACGAAAAATGGAGAAAGGAAAACAAAAAATAGTAGCGGGCAAAAGGTAAGGACAAAATGGCAGTAACAGATGTCGGAGTAGCAGTCGGTGGACTTGGAACAGTAATTGCAGACGCAGTTATGCAGTTTAATAAAGCAAATGTGTTGTTCAATTTGATTACAACCAAATCAGCACCAGCAGGGAGCTTAAATGTAACATTCCCTCAATATACAAAGGTCGCAAGTTCAGATGTTGCAGCAGATGCAACCGGAGCTGAGGAGACTGATACAGCCGCAACAAGTATCATAACCGCAGCTACAACCGTAGAAGTTCTCAGAAATGTGATCCGTGCGGACATAACGGACCTGGTTCAATTTGGGTCAGACGATAGCATCATGGCAAACGCAGGCGCAATATTAGGGAACGCAATGGCTGCAAAATATGATGATGATGTAGTTGCATTATTCGCAAATATAGCAACCACAGTCGGAGACGGAAGCGCAGCTATAACCTTGCTTAATATTTTTGATGCAGTTGAGGCGTTACACTCACAGTCTGCACCAACAGTTAATGGCAAGTATTGGGGTGTATTCCATCCAAAGCAAATTTGGGGAACGTATGGCTTGATCAATGCAATCGACGGAGTATCATTTGATAAAACAAATGAAATGCTTAACACCGGATATGTTGGTAATATTGCAGGCGTTGAGATATTTACAACTCCAGAAATTGATCCAGCAACAGGCACAGGATCAGACGAAGCGTGCGGGTGTATTTTCTCACCTCAAGCGTTTTGTGGTGGATACAAAGAGATCGACGGAGCTGGCTTTATAAACATAGAGCCTCAACGTGATGCAAGTAAAGCGTTGACTGAACTTATCTGTAATGGATATTATGCAGTTGATGAGTTAGTTGATCTGTATGCAGTCAGAGTCTTGACAGCAGCTCAAGCATCAAGTTAAGAAATACGGATAACATATAACCTTGGCGGGATTCCCCGCCAGGGTCTTTAAGGTGGAATTATGGGAGTATGGGGAGCGGCAATCTTATCAAGTACGACTACAATAGCGGAGATTGAAACAGAGGTCAACACACTTACGGCGACTAACTGGAATAATGCTATTGCGTTAGGTAAAGAGCTAATCGGTGACAAGCTGGAATTACTACTTACCAGTAAAGGAATAAAAGTTGATGAGAGCGGCGGAGAGGTTCTCTTAGATGTGATCCTAAACCCGACAGTCTTTAATCGCTCAAGTGATTATTTAGTCTTATCATCCATTTATGAGGATCTATCTCAAGGAATGGATGGACTCTATAAAATAAAGGCTGAAAAGTACGACGCAAAATTTACTCTTAAATTTGCGGAAGATCTGGAGAGAATGAATCTTGATACAAATTTAGATAGTGCTGCAGACATTTATAGATTTTCAGCAGTTGGAGAATTGAGCAGATGAGCGGTACAGGAATGACTTTGACGCCAATACCGAACTTCGGTAAATTAGGAAACTCATTAATGACCAAAAAAGACATCCTTAAATTGGCCATTGATACTACTACATCCATAAGAAAGCGAACAAAGGAGCAGGGAGTCGATTTCAGAGGTACACCGTTTAAAAACTACACTAAACCTTATGCTATAAGAAAGGGGCAGTCATTCGTTAATTTAACAGGGACAAGCGCAGGATCCAGGATGCTAAATAGTATGAAGCAAACGGCGACCGGGAAAAAAGGTTTTATTTACTTTGGAGATAGTGACAAAAATAACCTTGCTATTTATAACAGTAAATTAAGAGAATTTTTTGAGATAGGTAAAGACGATGAGAAGATGATCTCAAAGAATTATGAAGCATTACTTCGGAAAAAAATTAGTAAATGGGAGAGAGCAAAATGACCGATAAAGGTTGGGCAATGTTGAGCGCATTGAAAGGAATACTCGCAACACAGATCGCAACAAGCGCTAAATATTATGGTTACTTTCCAGACGATGTAAATTTAATAGGTAATAAATACCCGGCGATCCTCGTGAGAGACGGAGACGAATCCGATACTTTGAACACCGGGACATATATTGAGCAGGATATGCAAGTCGTAATTTATCTGTATGTAACTGATATCGTTGACAGGATCAAAAATACTTTAGCGTTGCAGCGGAAAATTACAGATGCTTGCATGAAAGATTTAACGGTCGGAGGAACGGCAATTTTAATTGAGCCGTCCATAATTGAAAAGGGAGAATATTCAGAGATAGCAGACAAATTCAACGCTGGATTTTATCCTAATCTAACAGTTAGAAAGCTGTATTTTAATGTAAAAATATATGACACAAGGAGCTTATGATGAGAGTAGATCTAAAAGCCGGAGTCGCACCGTTTGGGGTCAAAATGTTCAAGAAATACTGGAAAATTCCTCAAGACGTAATCCCAGAGGAACTATTCGACACGATCAAAGACAGGGTGGATATTAGAGACGAGGAAGTCTTTGCGAAAAACAAAAAGGCTAAACGTCTCAGGTTAGAGAAGAGGAGAGAAAGAATCCTCTATGAAAAATGGGCGAAGAGACATCCAAAAATGGCAGCAGAGGCAAAAGCCAAAGCTAAGGCAGAGGCAAAAGCAAAAAAAGAAGCTGCTAAAAAAGCTAAGAAGTAGGTGACATTATGAAAGTAGAATTAAAGAAAGGAATTGAACCTTTTGTTTATCCTAAATTCGGAAAGGTTTATTACATCCCTAAAGATGATATTCCAACAGAGGTGTTTGAATTACTCAAACATAAAGTAAAAAAAGCGAAAGCCGAAAAGGTAGGTGAATAATGGCCAACGAAAGATATTCAAATAATTATTTAACTGTTATTGGGAAAGAGACGGAATATGGAAAGCAGCAGCTAACTTATGCTGTAATCTTGCCGGATAAACTCGAACTCAAGAAGACTATTGCCAGCATTGATATAGCTCAAAAGACAGGGGTGCTGACAAAGAAAAACACAGAGAAACTTGCAGGCTATACGGGTGGAACTGGTGCGCAAAGTGGTGATCTTGTACCTGGAGTCTTAGCAGCGTCAACACTTGCTATCATGCTTGAGGCATTATTTCAAGATACAGCTACACCGTTTATAGTTCCAGCAATCGGAACAGTACCGTTGAGTTATTCGTTATTCCAATTCTTTAATGACGATAACGCTAACACCGGAACAGGGTGCGTTTTAGAATCGTTAGATATAGCTGGATCAGGCGGAGGAGCTATCACATACGCTGCAAATTGGAGATCTCAAGAAGTTCTTTACGAGGCAACTCCAACCTTAGTCGGTGGTGATCCTTTCGGATCTATTCCTAGTGTTGTACCCGCAGTCTTTGCGCTTACAACTCTTGATTTATTCGGTGGTGACACAAATATAACAAAACTCAATTCATTCTCATTGAGCTTGAAAAATACATTTGTTGAAGATCCTCTGATTTATCAAAATAGTAATAAGAAAATTCAAGAGATCATTAAAGGTTTTGAGGGTTCTCTTAATATCGAGTGGAATTATGACAAAGAAAATGACGACGATATAAGTGGTAAGTTGATGTCAAACACATTAACAACTGTAACCTTTACTATCTCAAACGGATCACAGGATTGGACATTTACCATGTATGGAATGGTAACGGATTATTCACCGTCAGAACCAGACAAGAGCATCTTTACAAGCTCAATGGTTTTCGAATTGATGTCAGATACATCACACGCAGCAATATCCGTTTCAGCAAAAGACACACCAGCATAAAAGGAGAGGGCAAAATGGACGAAATCAAAAATTGTGAATGGTTAGACGAACAGCCTGGTTTTCTCAAGGACGTGATAATTGACGGCAAGAAAATTGCTACAATTCACGCCTTGACTAAACTGGATTTAGGTGAGATCAGAAGAAAAGCAAACACTAAAACTGAATATAACGTAGAAACAAAAAAAATGTATGTGATCTCAAACGTCGAATTGATAGAAGTCGCTCAAATGTACCAATCACTTATTGGTTACAAAGAGGCGGGTTGGACGTTTAGTAAACCCGTGACGGAAGCGAACATTAATCATTTACCTAAGAAGTATTTTAAAGCGATCACAGACGCTATTGTGGAGCTTGGGAATCAGAATGATATTACAGGCGGACAGTCAAAAAACTAATAGAGGCGGTTCGACTTTATGAGAATAATAGGAACGTCGAGCCGCTACTAAATGGGGATGCTGGTGAATATGCCTTTTGTAGAAACTGTCAAAGTCGTGAATGGTGCAATAAAAAAGGACGCAAGATCTTATGGAGTAATCAGGTTGTTATTGACACGGCTTATGAAATTGAGGCAGGATTTAAACATTATATTTGGCCAGGTGGATTATACGATCAGCCTCTTTGGTTCATTATATTATTAAGAATTGCTCAACATGAAATAACTAAAGTAAGAAGAGAGAAAAGAAAAAAAAGAAAGAAGAGAGCCGGGAAATGAAAAAAGTTAGACTTGAGATCAATGCTGAAAACAAGAAAGCTGAGAGAGACTTAAAAAGAGTTGATGGATCAATAAGGAAAACCGTCAAAGCCTTAGCGCTCGGAACGGCCGGACTCTATGCAATGAAAAAAGGTTTTGATTTTTTAAAAGAGTCAACTAAGCAAGCGATGGAACAAGAGACTACATTTAATACTTTGAAAAATACAGTTGAATTGACAGGCAAGTCGTGGGGAGAAGCAAAGCTCGAACTCGACGGTTTATTCTCCGTGCTGCAGGAAACAACCAAGTTTGGTGACACAGACTCAGCAAAGATGCTGCAGCAACTAACCATATTGACCGGAGATTATGAGGCCTCAGTTAAAGGTTTGCCATTAGCTTTAGATATGGCAAGCTCCGGGTTATTCAATGCAGAGACAGCGGGTCGTTATTTAGGTATGGCGTTAGCTGGAAATATTCAAATGTTAGGTCGTTATATTCCTGAATTGAAAGCCTCGGTATCCCCTCAACTCAAGACAATGAACGCAGTACAAAAAACAGCGTTTGCCGTTGATTTATTAACAAAGAAATTCGGTGGAATGGCAGCAAAAGAATTAGATACAACCGCCGGGCAATGGAAACAATTCCATAATTATTGGGGAGATTTACAAGAGGCAATCGGAGACGCTTTTCTGCCTATGATAAATGATTTTTTACCAGACGCTTTATGGGGAATTGAACAGATCCTGGCAAAGATGAATGATGAAAACCTCTTATTAGAAACACAATCAGAGGTAATTAAAAGACTCAAGGATATGTCTAAAGAGCAGAAAGCGGAAGAGCTTGCAAGAATATCTGAAAAATTAGCAGCGGAAGAAAGATATTATAAAGAGCAGGAAGAGTTACAGGAACAGGCAATGCTTGGCCAGAATTTATTGACTAGAATTGTAGATAAAGCATATTTTGATAAACAGAAATCCATTGAGACAACAGCAAAACTTGAGAAAAAATTCTCAGCAGAGAGAATTGAAGAATTAAAGAACATGGTTAAATGGACAAAATCCTATATAGAGAATAGTGTAGAAATGGCCAGCACAGAATTGTTTGAGCCTTATATTGTTAAACTCCGGGAAGTAGAAGAGATATTTATTGAAATGGGAGAGGCAGGCGGACGCTTACCTATGCCTGGATTAGATGATAAAATATTAGAAGCAAATGAGAAAATCATAGCTCAAGTGAAAGCTGAAATAAAAGCTCAAGAAGATTTAAAGAAAACAAAGCAAGACGCAGTTATTCAGGATCTAAAAAACGCTACATTATCCGGTCAATCAGCTATGGAAGCAATGAAAAACGTCGTTAAAGCTGAGGCGATGGAAGCAACGGCAGGATATTTCGCAAGCATTCTAAAGACTGTGCCATTTCCAATTAATTTAATCTTAGCAGCTGGGGCAGGTGGAGTTGTCTCAGGATTATTAAGTAAAGTTATGGGTAATATTCCAAACTTCGCAACTGGAGCAGATTTTACTGTCCCGCCAGGTTACGAGAATGATAGTTATATGATGCGGGTGCAATCCAGAGAAAGAGTAACAGTCACTCCAGAAGGTCAAGTCGGACAAACAGAGGATCTGTTGCAAATTCTCATTAAAACCTTAGAGAATAAACCAGTTGCGAATACAGTTGTATTTGATGATATTGGAATGAGCCGATATGTTGAACAAGGAAATAATAGAAGAGTAGTTATATGAATATAGAATTTTGGAATTTAGCACAAGACACAG
>Ga0307992_1001898_pt1 | contig 12114 bp, 8 predicted proteins | sample EllFjometagen133_FD_203162 | JGI IMG/M metagenome (GOLD analysis project Ga0307992, IMG submission 203162) | Marine microbial communities from Ellis Fjord, Antarctic Ocean - #133 | ecosystem: Environmental > Aquatic > Marine > Unclassified | place: Southern Ocean | collected 2014-10-08
GCTGTCAGCAGCAAAAATACAATTATATTTTTTCGTTTCATTTTTTCTCTCCATATTCCTTTGATCTTAACCTTGATCTCGACTCTGATCTATTACATTCCTCTTTTCATCATCCTTTCAGTGAACTTATTATCTGCAACTCCAGTGTTAACTTGCACATTTTCTAATTTCATAATTGTTTTATGATCAGATTGAACATTGTGCATTTCTGAAAGTGTGATAACGATAACATCTTTGAGCGTAACAGATTCTTTAACAGTAAGCGTTTTCAGTAATTCATCATCTTCATCATAAAATTCTTTCTTCTTTCCAATCCAATTATCTTTCATGATCCAGGTAATTGTTTTAGAATACATATATTCTTCTTCTTTAGGATTGGATTCAACAACATAGCACATTTCTCCATCGATTTCTTCTTCACGTAATAATTTGTGTGCATCAGCAGATGGGTGCCTATCTCCCAGGTCGTCATAAGTGAAATCCGAGCCCATAAAGTAATCGCTTTTGCTGTCGGAAGAGATTCGTTTTACACGTTTCAGGGCGGGAAGATAAATCCATTGATCATCATCCTTTCCCACTTCATCATAACTCCAATTCATAAAGGAAGTATTGTAAACATCTGCCGGTGAAACAAAGAACATTATCTTTTTTTCCAACTCTCCAAAATCTTTCAGAAATTGATTAATTACACGCACTCTCTCATCTCCCCGTGAATTAACCAATGACATTGTAAGGTCAGCTGTTTGATCATTTCCGGTTGGACGATTATAAACATTTTCGATTATATTTAAGCCTGTGATTTCCTGAGCTGATAAAACTGTTCCTGCAACTAACAATGCTAATAGTATTATTATGATTTTCTTCATTATACTCTCCTTTCTTATTTTTTCTTAAAAAACAAATTTGTCTTATAAAGCAGTAAATACATAATGGTTACCGTTCCCAGAAAACTGGTGAACATATTCAGGGATACCAATGCTCCCAAACTTCTATTTGGAGGGAATACGGAAAACAGCAATACCATAAATCCGGCTATTACAACAGTTGCATTAAAGATAATTGCACGTCCCGAATGATGCATTGTTCCTTGCATTGTTTTCTGTTTATCACCTGTCTCTTTTGCATAAATTTTGTAACGCTCTATAAAGTGAACAGCATAATCGATCCCGATTCCGATAGCGATACTGGAAATGAGTGCAGTAGTTGTACTAAGTGGAATATTAAGAAGTCCCATTACACCAAAACCAATAACTGCCGTAATTACAATTGGCACCGAACCGATAAGACCTGCCCAGAAATTCTTAAACATAAATGCAAGCAGAATAATGATAATAAATAATGACATTATTAAACTCTTTATTTGTCCTTCTAAGATGAGATCAGTAAAGATGAGACCCTTGTAACCAGAGCCTGCGTAATTCACGCTGACCCCAAGTTTTTCAAAATCTTTTTTGTATTCTTCCACAACTGCAATTGCATTGTTGATAGCTTTAGAATTATCACTCTTCAATTGAATAGTCATATTAGCAGTTTTAAAATTATAATCCACTACTTTCCACAAGTTTTCCGGATCGCCGCTCATTTCATAAAGCAATAAATATTGAGCATTTAATTCCTGTGAATCCGGGATAGTATCAAATTCTTCTTTATCAGCGTGCATCACTTTGTTCATACGTCTCATGTAATCTGCCAATGAGAATGAATTACCTACCACATCTAAACGTGATTCCACATCATTTTGCAGTTTATCGATCAATCTCAAAGTTTGTGGAGATTTCATTGTATCGTTTTCTTTCCCTTCAAATATAACATTCAGGTTACTGGTTCCACCAAAATTTTCATTAATGAATTTATCAGTAAGAACTATATCGCTGTCCTTTTCAAATTTATCCAGGAAGCTGGAATTGATCCAAACCTTAGTGATTCCAAAAATGGAAACTGCAACAATTGTAATTGTAAGAAAAAGTGTGATCGTTTTGTATTTGATGACGCCTTCAGCAAATTTGTATGAGAACGGATTCTTGGTTATCTTGCTTTCGGAAATGGCTTTTTGTTTTCTCTTTGGGAAACCAAATACAAGAATAGCTGAAGGGATAAGGATCAGTGAAAAAAGCATTGCTGCCATCACACCAAATGCAGTGAACAATCCAAAATATTTTATGGGGAATATTTCTGATGTGAGAAGCGAAATGAAACCGACTGAAGTAGTTACTGAAGTCATCACAACCGGTTTCCACATTCCTTTCAGCATATCGGAAACTGCTTCTTTACGAGTTGCTTTCGGATTTTTACGCAGGAAAAGATCAAGGTGACTGTATAGGTGAATTCCATCTGCTACTCCAATAGCAATCAACATTACCGGAAGCATCGTAGATACTGCATAGATCGGAATGTTTACAGCAGCCATTAAACCAAAAGCCCACACTACGCTGAAGGCAACTACCAGCATTGTGATGATAGTATTTTTTACACTTTTCATTACGAGCAGAAGAACTAGGATGATTACTAACATTACTATAGGCACCATTTTTTTCATATCTTTTGGACCCAAGTAAGCCATAGATCCTTCTACGATGGGAACACCGGCTACATAAAGTTTTTCCGGTCCTTCAAAAGAATGTACAAGTTCTAATATTTGATGATAAAATTCCTGACTGAAAACATCATCTCCAATTTCGGCAATGATCACTGTTACTGTTTCATTCTCGGAAACAAGTCTTCGAAAGATCATTTCATTTGCTCTAACTTTTTCTGCTATTTCCTGAAGACCTTCATCGGTTGTGGGAACGTTCTTAAAAAATGCTTTCACATCCATTCCATCTTCAGTACCAATAATATTATCAGCAGTATAAAGTGATGTCACATCGCTCTTTTCGATCTCTTTCATTTTACCTAATTGCTTGGTTAGATCTTTTACTTTTTGCAAAGTTTCGGTCTGATAAATACCATCCTGATTTTCGATGGCGATAATAATTCCATCCTGGATATTGAATATTTCCTCTGCTTCATCGCTATAAACAAATGCAGGATGATCTTGCGGCATATATTTATCAAGATCCGTCTCCATTTTGCTATTTTTTTTCATGACTATAAAAAATGCAATTGAGATAATCAACAAAACTAACATCGTTATTTTGGGAAATCTCAGAAACTTATTCAAAAACTTTTCCATAACTATTTTCTCCTTTTTTGCCAAAGATTTTCACTGACTGAGGACTGACTTTTTTAATATCACGGGTTTACGCAGATCAGCACGGATGTTTAAACTTACTTTCATCTGTCTGTGTTTATCCGTGATCACCTGTGAGCATTAATTCACTAAGTTAATACTTACTAACTTTTTAATTTATAAAATCACAACGCAACAATTATTTTTTTAATGTCACCACAAAGCTGTTTGCCTTCTATTTCAAGATTAAAGATCATTCCTGACATACTCCACTGGGTTATTAGTAATCTCATTGTGCCAATCACCATTCGTATTATGCTTAATGAACTAATATCAGAACGGATTTCATTTTTTTGTTGACCAGATTTAACTATTGTTTCAAGGATTTTGTGCGATTGATTCATCATGTTATTCATCTTTAATATTAAGTTTTCTTCGTTCTGAAAATTTGCTTCAGAAAAAATTACCTTAGCAAAATCAGGATTTTGGTTGATTATTTTTAAATGCTCTAACATAAACTTTTCAATATTATTTAGAGAGTTTGCCGACTTATTAAGTTTTGCTGAAGCAGGTTGCATTTTAATCTTAAAATAAGCAATAACAGCTTTTAAAATTTCTAGTTTATTATTGAAATGCCTATAGAGTGCAGGCTCAGAAATCCCAATCTCATTTGCCAAGTTTTTGGTTGTAAGATTCTGAATTCCATTTGTAGCTATAATTTTGATCGCTGTTTCGATTATTTGCTGTTGTCTTTTACTGAACATCTTTGCTCCTCCTAATATTCACAATGTTAGTGAACACTAACTAAGATAATTTAAAAGCTATGGATGTCAAATTTTATTTTTGGAAAGGATTGAACCATTTTTTATAATGATCATTAAAAAAAATCCCCGCTTGAAAGACGGGGTTTTTCAATTAAATTTACTTTTCTGATATTTATTCTTTTAATAGAATCAAAAATTCTCCTTCTAATAGATCTTCATCTTTCCAAGTGAAATCATCTTCACAACTTAATGGAGTAATAACAGCTACTTTTAACATTGGTTCTAATACCTGTATCTTCTGGGCAGTTCCCAAATGTTTTCTGCTATGAAAATCTCCATTGAAATGGATAACTTTACGCCGTGGCAGAATGCGATGATATTTTAAAATGGATTCTGCCATTGTATCATCTTTTATACATTGAGCTACATATATCAAATCTAAATTCATCATCATACCTTTTGGCATTTTACTACTGTGTTCCATATTACTTTTCATGGTTTGCATAAAGCGAGTCTTATATTCATCAGCAAATACGATATGTTCTTTTGCTATAAATTTCTTCTCTTCAACAGAAAGTGAGTCAAGTGCATTCAATCCCTGTTTACTTATCATATTTGCATAACGGCGGGGGATATTGGCAGCAATAACCGTAAGTTCATTCTCTTGTGCAAATTCGATCAACGGTTTATAATCTGTTTCATAATTTGGCCAAGGACGTGAATTTGATAGAAAATCTTCTTCTGAAATTTCATCATTCAAAAATTGATCTAAAACTAGCTGTACATCTCGCTCAAACATTTCCATAGAAACTATCATATTTTTGTTATTAGCATAGAAAATTTTCAATAATTCAAATTCCAGTGAATGCAGAATTCTATTATCATGATACTCTCCGAAGAAAATTACATCATAATCACTCAATCTCTCAGTCATTTCTTTTAATTTTATTTCTTTGTTCTTTTTAGTATCGATGATCTTGTATTCCTGACCAAAAACCGGTAAGATCAACACAATCAGTAATGCTATTATAAAAATTCTATTCATATTATTCCTCATCTTCATCAAATATCATCTTGTGGCACCTGTTTAATTTTGCTCTAATTTCGTCAATATTAAGATGGCGCGCCGTGCGGATAAGCTCTCTTCCTTCCGAATAAACCAGAAATGTTGGAATGGAAAAAGCCATGAAGAATCCTGCAGCTTCACCATGATCATCAAGCTCAATAAGGTTAAATATACAGCCTTTATAGCTTTTTGCCAGATTTCTTAACTTGGGTTGAAGTACTTTACATACATTACAATCTTTAGTTGTAATATAAATAAAAGAGAATTTATTCTGTTTTAATTTTTGAAAATCCAAAATCTAATATCCTCTTGTTACGTTCCCAAGCAGAAGCTTGGGAACGAGAAATCGTTTGGAGCTTGGGAACACCATATTTATTGAAGCCTCGCTTCCACATATTTCTTTCATTTAAAAATGGATTCGATTATAGGTTCTATATCATAAATTTCGACCGGTTTTTCTAGATAGGCAACAGGATTAACCTTCTGAGCACGTTCAAAAAAGGCGATTTCATTATAGCCGGTCATAAATATTATGGGAATTTTTTTACTTTTAGTTATTTCTTTTGCTGCATCTATTCCATCGATAAAACCTAATAAATTAATATCCATCAAAATAATATCCGGATTCTCTTCTTTTGCTTCGATTATTGCTTCTTCGCCAGTTGCAACAAAATTGCAGACTTCATAACCCTTTAATTCGAGCTCCATCTTTAAACATTGTGCAATAATCACTTCATTTTCTGCTATCAGGATTTTTACTTTTTTCTTCATAATACATCCTTTTTGTCTACTCTATTTCTATCTAATATATGATTACAAAATGCAACTTGCAAATCTTGCTTTTCTCAAATTGTATTCTTCTAATATCAGCTCTCGCTTTGCTCCGGTGAGAATTGAGATCGTTTTTGCTGTGAAAATGCAAGAAGTAAAGCGATTGTTTTTCTCCGAAAAGCCAACGCTGGAAAGCCAACTCTTAATTCGCACTTAAACTCTCCTTTTATGTTGATTATCTTTCAATTTGATATGCCATTTTAAACCATTTTTAGTTTCATAACTTACTTCGCCATTTAACTGGTAATCGATCAAAGAGAACATTGTTTGAAGTCCCATGGAATTTGTTTTTCTCAAATCCATACCAGGTGGAATACCAACTCCGTCATCTGTTAAACGAATATTGATAACTTTGTCCTTATCTTGGTTTAAACTGACAGATAACTCACCTTTTCTTTTTTCGGGAAAGGCGTGTTTAAACACATTGGAAATCAGTTCATTTAAGATAAGACCCAGAGGAATAGCAGAATCAATCAGAATAAACACATCTTCCAAATCTAACTTTATGTTAACATTCTTTGCTTGCACTCCGTAGCTTCGTCTAAGCAATCTTAGCAGATCTTCTACATATTCTTTTAAATTTATATTGGATAGATCCTTTGCCTGATATAGTTTTTGATGCACCATCGCCATTGCTTTTATCTTATTATTTAATTCCATAAAAGTAGTCTTAACAAATTCGTTATCTGTTTCCCTTGCTTGCATTTTGAGCATCGAAGAGATAACCTGCATATTATTCTTTGTGCGGTGATAGATTTCTTGAAGTAGTGTACTTTTTTCTCTCAGGTTCTTTTTAATTTCCTCATCGTCTTGTTTATGCTGGATGGAAAGAGCAATTTCTTCTGATATATATGTAAGAATTTCCAGATCTTTTTCTGAATATCGATCTGGATCAATATAATTTTGCAAAGCTATTACACCAATTACTTTCTTTTTAATTTTAAGGGGAACACCCAGCCAGATTTCTGAACGAGTTCCAATCATCCCAATATCACCATGCTTAGTTAATTTGTCTTGTAATTCCCCAGTAGCAAATAACGGTTTACCTGTCTTTATCACATAATTTGTAAGCGTTTTCCCGGCAGGGAATGTAGTTGTTGAATCTTGTTTATCTACTTGAAATTCCATAGATATCGAATCAGTTGATTCATCATATAAAGCAATATATAAATTGCTTGTATCGATTATCTCCCCCAAGAATTCTTGAATCTTATTGTAGAATTCTTCCTTGCTATCCGTTGTATTTATAATATTGGAAATATTAAATAGTGTTTTTTGGATTTGCTCCGTCTGCTTGCGTACAGAAATTTCCGATCTCAAATTCCCAGTAGTTTTATTGAGATCCGCTAAAATAGATAAAGTAGCGATTCGTTGCGTTTCGCTTTTTTCAAATTGTTTTTTCAGTTCTATGGTTTTTTCAATAATTTTACTTTTTATCCGTCTACTTTCAGTAATATCTCTGACTATAGTAACTCGAATTGTTTTACCATTATCTATTATATTTCTTGATTGGAGCTCAATAGGAAATATGGTTCCATCCCTTTTTATTGCCATCACTTCATACAGTACTGCACTGCTTTTTGCAATATTTTCTTTTATAATTCCATGATATTCCGGCGACACTATAAGTTCAATTACATTCTTACCGATCACATCTTTTTTTGTATAGCCAAACATTCTTAAAATTGAATCGTTAACATCAATGGGAATTCCTTTATCGTGGATCAAAATTCCTTCAAATGATAGGTTTGAAAGTTTTTTAAAACGTTCTTTACTATTTCTAAGCTCTACCTCAGCATGTTTACGTTCCGTAATATCTTCAAAAACTGCAATTTCAAAATATGGATTCTTTTCATTATCAAATATTAGTTGTGACCTGATACGAACATGAATGATTTTTCCATTCTTATGTATATATCTTTTTTCAAGATCAAAATAAGATATCTCTCCTTTCACCAATTTCTTATATAATTCCTCATTTTTTTCTTTATCATCGGGGTGGGAAAATTGATCGAAGTGTTTATTTATCATTTCTTTGGGAGTATATCCTATCATTTTGCACAAAGCTGGATTTACTTCTGTGAAGTGTCCCTTTAAATCTGTAGCACTGAATCCTATGGGTGAATTATCAATCATCAAACGCAATTTTTCATGGTTCTCCCACAGGGCATTTTCTACTTTCTTGCGCTCGCCTATTTCTGCATCGAGTTTTTCGATAGAAGTAGTTGTTTCTCTCAGGTTAGTGGTCATCTGGTTGAATGAAGCAGCGAGAAGTCCGATTTCATCATTTCTTTTGGATAAGACTTTTGTATCAAATTCACCTTTTGCAATCTGCTCTGTTTGCTTTATTAATTCTTTTAAAGGTTTAGCAGCTCGATAACCTATCAACAACGATGCAAAAGCTACAGCAATAATCATAAACAGTCCAAGAAATATTATTTTTGCTAAATTTTCTACTGTTGGAGCTACAATACAAGAGTTAGAACGATAATTTAAGATATACCACGATTCTCCTATGTTCCCTTTTTTATGATCTATGGATTCAAATCTTCCTCCAAATTTATAGCCTTCAATACCGGAAGTTACTCCAACTTCAGATAATCCAATAAGCCATTCATTACCATTTTCTTTGAACAGAAGAGAACTTCCATCAGCTTCCAATCTTTCGAGAAGTTTTGTGGAAACTCTTTTACTCAATGATTCTACACCTTGCTCAAAAACAATCAATCCTCCACTGCGGATCAACAATAATTCTCCCCAATGAACATTCTCAGTCTCAGATTTTAATAAGGTGTTACTGATCGAACCCGATATATTTAAATTTGCTTTTAATATTCCAATAATTTCATTACCTATTTTTATAGGAACAACAACTCCAAGAACATATCCGCCGACACTATCATCATAGCCTCGATCATCAAAAAAAACAGCTCCATCACCATCATCATAAGCTCCCTTCCACCAGTATTTATGTCCATGGGCAAATGTCGTGAGTTTAGCTGTGGATGCAATGAGGGCACCATATTTATTTGTAATGAAGATCTCACCGTATTCTGCTTTTAGATTAAGTTGTTGATTTTTCAGATACTGTGAAATTTCGTTATTTGTATATCTTTGTATAAATGGATCATCATGATCATCAATGCTCTTCCATTTCTTATTTTGAGTTTGAATTTCATCAGCTCTTTTCTGTTCAGATAATAAGCCGAAATGTGCATTACTTTCACTTAGAGCTGTTAATATCACAGGAGCAATTGCCAGCGTTTTGGTTGTTTTCACCTTTTCTATTAGTTGTTGCTCAAACCTGATCGAGATTTCATTAACTATATATTGCGTATGCATTAATTCATTGTCTAACAAATTATTGTAATATTGCTTATGGATTATTATCAGTGTAAAGATAACGACTATCAATCCAGTTAAGAAAATCTTAAGTGATTGGTTAAGTGCAAAATTCATAACCTACTTCCTTTTTATTTATATATTTATTTTTTTCACAGTCTGAGTATCCAATCCTTAAGTCTTGCCGGACTTGACTTAACAACTCAGCTTGCTGAGGAATTGAGTTAAGAACGACACACAGCAATCCTTAAGCCTGCACTGAGCTATGTCGAAGTGTCTCAGCTCTCCGACAATTGCCGGATGGCTAACTCAAGTCTTGCAATCAAGTCTTATATCCTTATTTAATAATTTCATATTTCACTTCTTTACCCAATTCTTGTAATATCTCATTAACCTCTTTTCTTAATTCAATGATTCTCATTTCTCTATTCACAGCAGCATCATTGAAAATTTCCAACTCATTCATTCTCTTTTTCAGCTCTTCTTCTGCTTGTTTGCGTTCAGAAATCTCTAATTTTAAATTCGTGGTTGTTTTATTTAGATCTTTTAAAATAACTAAATTTGCGATTCTATGTTTCTCGCTTTTTATTAATTGATTTTTTAATTCTCTCGATTTATTTTCAATTTCTTTTTCGTTTTTCTTGCGATTTGTAATGTCTCTCCAAGAAGATATGGAATGTAATATCTTGCCAGAATTATCTTTTACAGCAATCATATTCAAACTCACCTCAAGCTTGCTGCCGTCTTTTCTTTTCAAGGTTAATTCTTTATCCTTTATAATACCAATCTCGACAAATTGCTGAACTGCTTTTTTTACTTCGCTCATACAATCTTCATGGTACATCTTAAAAATTGGTGATTCAATAAGCTCTTCTCTTGTGTAGCCGGTATTTTGCAAAAGCGTCTCATTGCATTCCTGTATTCTGTCATTATCTGGAGAAACGGAGACATACATGTCTGGTGAATTGTCATAAAGAGATTGATATTTTGTCTTACTCCTCTGAAGTTGTGCCGTTCTCCTTCTTACAATCCTCTTAAGCAACCTTGCCCAAATCAGAAGAAGCAAGACAATAAATAAGATAATGGTTACGCCTGCTATAAGCCAATCTGGAACAACTGATACAGCTACAGTTCTATGCATTAACCATCGGGTTAATGATTTGTTATAGACAGAATCTTTATCTTGTTTCCAATCGTGCAGATAAGAATCTATGATAATAGCCAAATCTCGATTATTCCCTTCTGGAAATGCAAAAACAGCATTTATTGGGCTGAAGATAATTGAAGTTTTATTTACATTATATTCAGAACCATGCATAGCACCAAATATACTATTCACAACGGCAGCATCTGATTCTCCTGATTCAACAGCTTTTAGAGTAATATCATGGGAAGACATTTCCTGAATTTCACACGTAACATTGAACTCTTCACAGAGTTTCATAAAATTTATACCATTTATGCCGTCTTTGAGTATTGCCACTTTCTTTCCCTGTAAGGAAATAATATTCTCTATATTCGAATCGGGACGAACAAATACAACTCCCCATAAATTCCAGATTACCTCGCCGGAAAAATCAGCAAAAACATCTCGAGGTTCTGTTTGAGCCACGCATGTCATAATATCTATATCTTTTGTTTTAATTCTATCTAATCCTCCAGAAAAAGAATCAAGAATATATTCTATATCCCAATTCTCTTTTCTGGCTATTTCATTTAATACATCTACATAAAAACCTTTAGCCACCCCGTCTTCATCTTGGAAAACAATTGGCTCATTTTGAAAAATGCCAACTCTGATAGACCTTTTGCTGTCCATATTATCTGCAAACAAAAGATTTGGTGTAAAGAATTGGAAAAAATAAGAGAACAGGAATATAATTATACAAAACTTAAATGGTTTAAGTAACAATTTCATATTTTGCCCCTTTACCTAATTTCTCAAGCAATTCATTAATTTCTTTGCGATGGTCGTTGATCATAATTTCTCTATCTACAGCTGCATCATTGAAAATCTCAAGTTCTTTGTTCCTGATTATTAAATCATTCTCCACAAGCTTTTGTTCAGTTATATCTTTTGCTACCTTCAGGAAGTTTATTATCTTACCGGATTTATCAAAGATCGGAGATATAGACGCACCTTCCCAGAAAAGTTCACCGTTTTTCTTCTTATTATGAAACTCACCACGCCACTCTTTTCCCGAAGATATTGTGTCCCACATTTGTTTATATGTTTTATTCGGTAGTTCCCCTGATTTTAAAATTCTGAGATTTAGACCTCTCACTTCTTCCAAAGTATATCCGGTGAGTTCTGTAAATTTGGGATTAACGTATTCCAGATTTCCCTTAATATTTGTGATGACAATTACAGATGGGCTTTGCTTCACTGCTATGGAAAGTCTGGTGAGTTCTTTTTCCGATAGCTTCTTTTCGGTGATATCACGTGCCACCCAGACGACTGAATTGTCCGAAAGTGGTGAAATGAGTGTTGAAAACCAGATATCTTTGTCACCGATACGTAGGCTGTATTCCACGCTGGTCAATTGTTTTGTCTTCAACGTTAGGCGGATGTTTTGCAGGAAGAAATCAGCCTGTTCGGGTGGGAAGACTTCAGTCACTGATTTACCGAGTAGATCCTGCATAGGGTGAGAGAGATTGGCTGGATTTGTTGGTGCGATTTCCAGGTAATAGCCGTCTGAATCGTAAACGATGATGATGTCCGTCATTGCCCCGAAAGTGGCGATTAGTTTGGCTTCGGACTCTTTCAGAGCGATTTCTGCCTGTTTGCGCTCAATGATATTCCACAAATATGAACGAGTACCTATAATTTTGTTATCTTTTTCTATGATACTGCTAACCGATATTTCAATATCAATAGCAGTTCCATCTTTTTTTATTCCTTTAAACTCATATCTTGATAAAATTTTTCGCCCTTGAATATG
>Ga0307992_1001899_pt1 | contig 12113 bp, 16 predicted proteins | sample EllFjometagen133_FD_203162 | JGI IMG/M metagenome (GOLD analysis project Ga0307992, IMG submission 203162) | Marine microbial communities from Ellis Fjord, Antarctic Ocean - #133 | ecosystem: Environmental > Aquatic > Marine > Unclassified | place: Southern Ocean | collected 2014-10-08
GTTTCATATTTCACTTCTTTTGTTATTATAAATTTTCCATTGAAACTCTTTTTTAATTCTTCAAGGATGTAAAGAATTCCATTCATTGAAAAACTAATTAATGTGCTCGCGTCGAAGAGAATTGCTTTTGTCATTTTAACTAAAAATTTCCTCTGCAAATTTAATTCTTTGTTTAATATCAATTGTTTTGTTTAAAGGCATGTCTGAAACTCCTGAAGTTCCAGTATAGGTTGCTAAATCATAAAGTGTAACTCCTAAAAGCTTAGCAGTTTTCCCTAGAGAAATACCATGTTCATGTATTTTTGAAGCTTTGTTTATTCTTGCTTTCTCAAAAACATCTGAGATAAAATTTTTTAGTTTTCCAGAAATTTTGTTAATTGCTTTTCCAATCAACGCAAAGTTTTTTTTGTAGTTTTCCAAATCTCCTTTTTCTAAATATTTTATTGCTAAATTTAAAGAATTATTTATTAATCTGTTAAAGTTTTCCCATCCCTCTAATTTTTTATAATGTTCTCTTTGATAGATTTTTCCTAAAGAATAAATTGTTACGGCAATCGAGATGTTCTCTTGATCTTGATTTGTTGATGCTGAATGAATTGTTTGGTTACTTAGTCTTTTTAATTCAAGGGGATTGTTTTCTGCAATAGCTTTTTTTGTTTGTTTTAATATGTTTAAAATATTATCCACTTCTATCATATTAAATTAAATCTCTTTAAGATTATAAATGTTAGGTTTTTATATTGTAATTATCTGATATTTTTATGAATAAAGTATTATTGGATACAAATTTTATTATGAATAGTGTGCAATGTAAAATTGATTTTTTTGAAGATTTAGAAAATGCAGGATTTGAAATATTTATTCCCGAGGCTGTTATAGGAGAATTAAGAAAAGTTATGAATTCTAAAAAGAAATTAAAGTTTAGACAAGATGCAGAATTGGGATTAAAGTTATTAAATAACAATAAATTCACTAAAATTGAAATGGGTGCAAGGTATGCAGACACGGCGATTGTTAGATATTTAAAAGATAAGCCAGACGTTATTCTTGCTACAATGGACAAAGCTCTTAAGAAAAGAGTGAAAAATCCGATAATGGTTGTTAGATCTCGGAAAAAGCTGGAGATTGTTTAAATAGAGGTTAGCAAAAAGCTTTTTAAACCAATTTTTATTATCATTCCTATGTTCTATTTAACAGAAGTCCAAGATTATATCAGAGTAGATCCAAAATTATTTGGTTTGCCTACTGCAGAAGCTATTGAACAACAATTAGAAGAAACCTATGAAGACTATTATAATAAGGAATTAGGTAAAGCTGTTTCAGTAGTTGAGATAAAAGAAATTGGAGAAGGGGTTATTATTCCTGGAGACGGTGCTGCTTACTATAAATCTAAATTTATTTTACTTGTTTGGAAACCAGAATTACAAGAATTAGTTTATGGTAGAATAGAAGAGATTACTAATTTTGGAGCTTTTATTGAATTAGGTTCTATGAAAGGAATGATTCATATAAGTCAAACAATGGATGATTATGTTAGTTTTAGTGATACAGGAACTTTAGCTGGAAAATCTAGTACAAGAACTTTAAAAGCTGGAGATTTATGTATAGCTAGAATTGTTGCAATTAGTCATAAAGGTGAAGAACCAAAAATGGGTTTGACAATGAGGCAACCGGGGCTTGGAAAATTAGAATGGATAAAAGAAGATAAAATTAAAAAACAAAAAGAAACTGATAAATTAGTTAAAGTAGCAGAAAAAGCTTCTAAAGCTAGGAAAAAGAAATAATGGCAAAAGTAAAAGAAAAAGCATGTAAAATATGCAAATTTATTTATGAAGGTGAAGAAAAATGTCCTAAATGTGGTTCTAAAGAATCTACAGAGGTTTTTAAAGGAAAAATAATTGTAACAAATTCTGAAACGTCAGAGATTGCAAATAAATTAAATATTAAAGAAAATGGTACGTTTGCCATTAAAACACGATAATGGTTCTAGAATTAAAAAATATTAAAGAAAATCAAAATTCTTTATTTGATAGAAATGAAATAAAAGCAGATGTTGAATTAGATATTACTCCTAGTAGAGAAGACGCTTTAAAAGCTGTTTGTGCAAAATTTTCTTGTTCTGAAGATGTTGTGAGCATAATTAGAATTGATAGTAATTTTGGAACAAAAATATTTACGATTGTAGCAGATATTTATATTTCTAAAGATGCAAAAGATGCAACTGCAGTTAAAAGGAAAAAAGAACTTGAAGCTACAAATAAAGTTGAAGAGGAAAAGAAGAAAGCTGAAGCTGAAGTTGCTAAACCTATAGAATCTAAAGATAATTCTCAAGAAGATACAGAAGAGGTGAAAAAAGAAGTCGTTGTACCTGAGGGTGCACTCCACCAAGTAGATTCAGAGGAAGAAGGAGCAAGCACCTCTCCAAGTCCTTCTAAAGAAGGCAAAGAATCTCCTGAGCAAGGGGAAGTGTCAGCACCTAACCACCAAGTAGGTCCAGAGGAAGTAGGTCTTGAAGAAGGTGTACCTTCAGAAGAAGTAAAAGAAGGCAAAGAGAAGTCAGAAGAAAAACCTGAGGAGAAAAAAGAATAATGGGCAACTTAAAATTAAAATTTTGGTTAGGTCAATTTTTAAACATAAAATAAGAAAATGGGCAAGAAAAAAACAGTAAAAAAAGGTAAAAAACCACATAAGAATAAACCAACTAGTAAAAAATATACTAAATATAAAATTGAGGGTGATAAAGTTACAAGAGCAAAGTGTTGCCCAAGATGCGGTCCTGGAATATTTTTATTAGATTCTCAAGGTAGACTTTATTGTGGAAAATGTCACTATACTGAATTTCAAGGTAAGAAAAAAGTTGAAGAAAATTCTGACCAAGTAGATTTAGAAAAAAGCAAAGAAAAGAAAGAGTAAATTTTTCTCATGAAATTAGTTTCATCAAAGCGATTATAAATATTTTTTATTTAAAGAATTCATAGTGAGAAAGAAAGAGAAAATATGAATAACCAAGATCAAATTATTGTATCAGTGCCTGATTTTAGACAGGAATGTTAACCTAATAATCTTGATTATAACCCTGGGAGATTCTTCGGACCGAACAAAAAGTATGACCCGAAGCTTCTCCTGGGCAAAAAGAGGTGATAATAAATTGAAGCCTCTAGACTTTATAAAGCTTTCTAATTGTTACTCTTTAAAAATGACAAGGAGACTTATGTAAAAGAAAGTATGAAAAATAATCACTCTAAAACCTTATAAAATGTTGTGATTTATTAGACAAATGGAAAAAGAGAGTGCGAATAAAGTGAATAATATTAATCAAGAACAAATTCATGACCTTTTATTTAATAGAGAAATTGGGTGGCAAGAGATAATTTATGATTTAATAAATACAGAGCAATTAGATCCTTGGGATGTGAATATAGTTATTTTATCTGAGAGGTTTTTTGAAAAAATGTCTAAATATGAAGAAATGGATTTTTTTGTTTCAAGCAAAGTACTTTTAGCAGCCTCACTCTTGTTGAGGATTAAGTCTGAATTTTTATTAAATAAATATGTTAAAAGTATAGATGAAATTCTTTTTGGTAAAAAAGAACAGAAAAAAACAGAATTTGAAAGAATCGAACTGGATGAGGAAATTCCAGAATTAATTCCAAAATCTCCAATTCCAAGATTTAGAAAAGTTACCCTCAATGAACTTATGGAATCTTTAAATAAAGCAATTGTTACTGAGAATCGAAGAATTAAAAAAGAAATTCTTAATAAAAATGCTCTAAGAGAAAGTAGTATTTCTTTGCCTAAAAAGACTTTTAATATTAAAAGTAAGATAAAAGAGCTTCATTTTCAAATTATTGCTCATTTTAAGAAAAATAAAGAACATAAAAAAATATCTTATACTGATTTAATTGGCACAGAAAGAGAACAGAGAATTGCTTCGTTTTTCCCTTTGCTTCAATTAGAAAATAATAAAAAAGTTTGGTTAGATCAAGCAGGTCACTTTGAGGAAATTCAAATTTGGTTGAAAGAGGTTTATTTTAAACATAATCCAGATCCTTTTGCAGAACTTCGTGAGGAGATTGTAGAGGAAATTGAAGAACTTAAGGAAAAAGGGGAATTTGAGGAAGGTTTGGTTTGATTAAACCTTAAAAATCCTTAATTCTATTGAAAAACTCGGACCCATAAACTTTAAAAATCCTTAATTCTTGTTTATTTTAAGGTAACAGGGATTACCTTAAGTCTTCGGACATCCCGCTATGTGTTCCCGGTTCTGGGCTTTTGCCAAGGCCGGTTTTATTTTAAAATGAAAAAAAGAATTTCCATTTATATTGATGGTGCTAATTTTTATTATGGATTAAAAACAATAAATAAAAACTATTCGGACTTGTGTTTTGATTTTGAGAAATTTACAAAAAAAATTGTTGGAGATAATAATTTAATTAAAATTTACTATTATAATGCTCCTTTAAAAGAAAAATTCAATAAATGGGTTTATTGGCAGCAGATGAAATTTTTTTCTAGAATAAGTAAGATTTCTAGACTTAATTTGGTTTTATGTAAAAGACAAAAAAGATTAGATGAAAAAAATGAGGAGTATTATGTAATTAAAGGGGATGATATTCATTTGTCTTTAGATATGTTAAGAGATGCATGTAAAGATAAGTATGACCAAGCTATATTAATTTCAGGAGATGGGGATTTTACTCCGCTTATTAAATATGTAAAGCAAGAAAAGAAAGAAGTAAGTTGTTATTGCTTTAAAAAATCTGTTTCTAGAGATTTGTTAAAAGAATTTCCCAAACAAAATATCTTTTTTATCAATAAAAAAATAATTAATAGGAATTTTTTAAGAAAATGAAAGTAGCAATATTATTTTCAGGTGGAAAAGATTCTGTATATTCTGCTTATTTAGCAAAGCAAGCAGAACATGAATTATTGTGTTTAATTTCTATATTCTCTGAAAATAAAGAAAGTTATATGTTTCATACTCCAAGTATTGAGAAAGTTGAAAAACAAGCAGAAGTTATGGGCTTATCTATTATAATTCAAAAGACTAAGGGTGAAAAAGAAAAAGAACTTGAAGATTTAGAAGAGGCAATTAAAAAGGCAAAGCAAGAATATGGGATTGAGGGAATTGTAACCGGCGCAATACAATCTGTTTATCAAGCCTCACGAATTCAGAAAATATGTGATAGATTAAAGCTAAAATGTATTAATCCTTTATGGCAAAAAAATGAACTCGAATATTTAAAAGAATTAATTGACAATAAATTTAAAGTTATGATTGTGGGAGTTTTTGCATATCCTCTTGATCAGAAATGGCTTGGAAGAATTATTGATGTGGACTTTATTAAAGAAGTTCAAGAACTTAATGAGAAATATAAAATTCATGTTGCAGGAGAAGGTGGTGAATTTGAAACTTTTGTTTTAAATTGCCCTTTGTTTGATAAAGAATTAGAGGTTAAAGGTTTTAAAGATATTTCAACAGGTGAACATAGTTGGAGAAGAGAGATTGAGATTTAATTGTGAGGGTAATATTTCCAAAAATTGAATTTAGGAGAAGAATCTGCTGGCCAGATATGATATCTTGTTGGATTTGTTTTTTCTTGAATAAATCTAAGTTTATTTTCTTCTGTTAGGTCTAGTGTTCTGATTCTTTTTTTGTTTATTTTTGTTGCCAAAAAATTTAATAATTTATCTTTTTCAGAAAAAGTCTTTATGGTCTCGGAAGGATATTTATTTATTTCTTCATCATTTTTGTCATTTAAATTTTCAGTTGAATCGTATTCATGAATCATTAAAGAATAAGTTGGCATTTCCCCATTTATATTTTTTTCTTTTGGAAAAAAATAATATGCTCCTCCGATAAGACTATTTATTATTTTTATTCCAATTCCCATAAAAAATCCTAATCTTTTTACTTTAAAAATATAACTATGTTTGAGAGACATAAGAATTAACGATGAAAAAGACCTGTTTTTTGAGGTTCGCACTTTGGACAGATCTATCTCATTTCAATTTCACAATAAAAAGCGATTTTTCCATGTTCTTTACATATCATTCTTGTCTCTGTATCTGCAGCCATTAATATTCCTCTTTTAGAAATCTTTCTTAAACTAGTATCTCTAAATTATATGAGAAATCTTTAATTTTCTTAAGTTTAAAAACTTGGTGGTGTGCAAATCTTATTTCTTAGGAACCTTTGTGCGAAAGCTATTTAAAATTCGTTAAACATCCTTTGTTATGTTAAGGAATTCAAAAGGACAGGTGACTGTCTTTATTATAATTGCAATCGTTATTGTTGTTATTGGTGTTTCTATATTTATTTTTGCAAAAGGAGATAAAAGTGATTCATATTCAAAAGGAACAGACTCTGTTAGCCTTTTTATTCAAGATTGTCTTGAGAATGTTGGAGAAGAAGGGCTTTATTTTTTAGGTATTCAAGGGGGATATTATTCTGTTCCAATTCCTAAAGAAAAATTTAATTTAATTGAAATCCCTATTTATTGGAATGCTGAGGAGATAAATCTTCCTTCGAAAATAGATATTGAAAATGAATTCTCTAAATATGTTGATGCAAATCTTAATTTCTGTTTAGAGAATTTTCAAGGAGTTAAAGATGAAGGATTAAAAATAACTGAAATTGGAAATTTTTCAAGTAATGTCTTATTGGGCGAGAAAATCATTTTAGAATTAACATATCCTCTTTCAATAGAAAAAGGAGATTCTTTTTATGAATTGAAATCTTTTTATTCTGAATTAGATTTTGATTTTGAAGAAAAGCACTCTTTTGTTAATTCTTTTTTATTAGAACAAGAAAAAAATCCAGATTATTTTCCTTTAACATATGTTACTAATCTAGCCCATGAAAACGACTTCAATTTTGAGTTATTTGATTTAGATGAAGATAAAACAATTTTATCTTTTGTTTTTAATGAATTAAATAGTGAAAATCAACCATTTGTTTATTCTTTTATTGTTGATCATGGAGAAAAATGAGAAAAAACTTTTTTTTAGTGATTTTGATTTGCTTTTTGTTATTTAACTCAGTCTTTTTTGTGTTTGCCGAGGGTGGAGAAAACTCAGAAGTGTTTCTTGTAATAGAGTCTGGACAGTTTAATGAAGAAGACATTAATGCCTTTAACTCAATTATCTCTGAAGATATTTCTCTCCTTCAAGATAATCCTGTGGCAATGAAGAATTGGTTAGAATATTATGACGTTCAAGGTGAGGATAATTTAGAAATAGAAAAGGTTATGTTTTCAGAAGAAATAACAACAATAACTACTAGTGGAGAATATTCCTCTACAATCCCTCTACAAAAAGTTTCTGGATCAACACTAAATAGCGATGGAAGTGTTTTATTATCTGATGGTTCAAAGATAAGAGCTTCCACATTAGAGTTTGAAGGAGAAATGCTGAGTATTGATGGGGGTGAAATTGACTTAACTGAATCTTCCCTCACAGAAGTATCTTTTAAAGAGGCTAAAATTATTTTAAATGAAAAAACTTTTTCTTCAGAGGGAGATTCTTTTAGTAATTTTAAAATTGATCAAGATAAAATGATTCTTGAAGGAGATGAGATTTATGAGCTTGATTCTGAAACAGGAGAGAAAAAATTTAAGTTTAAAGGAAATTCTGAACTTTTTTCTGATGGAACCAAATTTTTTGGATCAGAAACTTCTTTTTCAATATATGATGAGGGGGAACCTTCTAAACTTTTTTTATTTGAGGATGAAACCTTTTATGGTTTTGATGATTGTAAAGGTTATACAAGATGTGTATTAGAAGAAGGAAACTCTTTTGTAGTAAATATTGAGGGGTCTGATATTTTTTTAGGATCTTTAGATGATTCCATAGATTCTTTAAAAGTTAATAAAATAAATGATGAAGGAAAATTCTTTTTTGATAATAATAAAGGGAATGAATTCCTTTTTGAAAAGAGTGGAATTTATAGTGAGGGTCCTTTATCTAGTTTAAATACAGATCTTAGTGGTTCTTTTGAAGTTCATGGGAAAAATTTTGAGCAAACATATTTGAAGGGAGGGAAATTTATGTTGCAAGATGGAGAATATGTTGGAGGAATGTATGGTTTTGAAGCAGAATCAGAGAATTTAATTTACAAGTCTAAAGCTTTTGATAAACAAGCTTTTGATAAACAAGGGGAGACAGATTTTTTTGAAAGAGATACTAGTATCAATAAAATTAATTCTGAGCTTCTTGAAGGGGGAAATCTTTACATAAGAGAAGGAAGCATTGCAGAAGCTTCTTCGATTTTGATTCAACAAAATTCAAAAGTTTTAGAAGATAGTTTTAAATCTACTTTCGAATATTCAACAGAAATATATCAATTTGATGAAAAGTTAGTACGTTCAATAGGTGAACCTTTAAAGGACTATAAAGGTTATGGGAATACTCCTGAAGAGGCAATAGCTAATACCTTAACAGATGGCTTGGAAGATTTCTATGTTTCTTCAAGGATTTCTTCGGAGATTCTTCAAATATCTTCAAACGAAGAATCTAGTTTCAAAGATAGTTTTGGAAATCATGGTGAAGTTACAGGATCTGGTTTTATAAAAAAATATTTTGTTACTAAAATAAAAAAGAATGAAAAACTTGGAGTATATACGGCGTTTTTAGATATTGAAATTGGAGAGTTGAAGAGATAGTTTTTGAGTTTATTTCTTAGGAACCTTTGTAATTGTCAAAGTTTTTTGCTTTCCTGTCTTTAAATCCTTAATCATAAACTTTTTTTGTTGAACCTCTTTTTTTCCAACAAAAATTATTTTTTTAATTCCATAACTTTTAGCATAATCAAAAGCTTTGTTTGGTTTTCCGAAGAATACACTTGCATTCTGGTTTTGTTTTCTTAACTTTTTTGTTAATTCAATTGCTTTTTTGTCTTGGTCTAATGAAACTACTAGAATTCTATCTATATTTATTAGTATATTTGTAACGGCCATGAATCTTTCTATTGAAAAAGAAATTCCTGTTGATTGAACACCGTCGATTAAATAGGTTCCACCTCCACAAAGAGATTCTTTAATATTTGATTTTACTTCAAAGACATTCCCAGTATAGTAAGATAATCCTCGTGCTAAGGAAGGTAAAAATTTAATTTCAAACCCATACATTTTACAATAATCTTTTAATTCTTGAATTTCTACATATGATTTATATTTTTGAAAATATGAAATTGGTTTTGCAAAGATATCAATGATATTTTCTGCATTATATTTCTTTAAATTCTTTTTAACTTCTGCAATTGGTAATTTGTCTAATTTATCAATTTCTTTTATAACTGATTCTCTATCTTTAGAATCTATTTTCTGTTCTTCTAAGATCTCATTTAATAATTTTCTATTATTTACATAAATTACCGAGGGTATTTTTAATGAAGTTAATATTTCTTTTATTGCTGATAAGATTTCTGCTTCATCTTTAATTGTTGCACCAATTGTATCAATATCGCATTGTGTGAATTGTCTTAATCTATTTCCTTGGACTGGTTCATCTCTAAATACAGGACCTATTTGAAATCTTTTAAATGGAAGTTTTTGATTTTTAGCTATACGTTTTAATTGGAAGGTAAATTCGTATCTAAGTGCTAAATCCCTGTTTCCTTTGTCTTTAAGCTTAAAAATATCTGAGATTGTTTCATCATTTGCATTTTCTCCTTTTACAAATTTTTCATATTCAATTATTGGTGTTTCAATTTCCTGAAAATTATATCTTTCAAAAGTCTGTCTAGTAACTTCTCTTATGATTGCTGCTTTTTCAGCATCTTTTCCTAATTTATCTTTAAATCCTTTTATTGGTTCCATTTTTATCTTCCTTTATACCCGAATAGTTTATTATATTTTTTATGATTCATAAAATCTAAAATAAAGCAAATTATTTTTATTTCATTTCCTGTTATAGTGTATAGTAATCTCCATCTATTTGGAAGTTCAACCCTCCACAAATTTTCTATTTCATATTTTTTTATTAATTCTTTGGGAATTAATTTTTTTGATAAGGGATCTCCATAAAAAGGATTTGCTCTTAATAATTCTTTTGTTCTTTCAATAGATCTAAATAATGTTTGGTGGAATGAAGATTCTATTTGATTTTTTTTTTCTTGATAAATTTCTTTGTTAAGGTTCTCTATATCTTTTGTAACTTTTTCTGAGAAGATTATTTTTATTGGTTTTTTTATCATACTTCTGTTCCCCTTGCCATTTCTTTTTTTAATTTTTTGCCTGAAGTATAAATCCAAAGAACTCCCTTGCTACCTTGTAAAACCATTCCTCTTTCTTCAAGATAATCTAAAATAAGAGAGAGTGTTTGATGCATAATTTTCATTGGAAGCCTTCTTTTAATTTCTTCTTTGGTTAATATTAATTCTGCATTTTTTAGAACTTTCTCTACTTCAAGAACTGTTTTTAGGGTTGGATAATGTAATATTGATTTCATCTTGTATATAAGTTTATATAATATATAAGTATATATAAAGGTTATGTTGTTCATTTTATTTATTTAAACTACAACCTCCACATTTTACACAACCTTCAAAAATAGTTTTATCTTTAAATTTTAAGTTAATTTTCTTTTTTATTGTTTCCGTTAAATTTAATATTTCTTCTAGATTATAATTTGTTTGAAAATTCTCTAATTCTGTATTTGGTAATGCTCTAAATACTTCTAAACTAGGTATTCCCCTATTTTTTAAGATTCTTTTTGATCCTTTTAGAAGATCTTCCGAACTATTTAATCCTGTTAAAAGAACTGAAGAAATTTTTCCTTCACCCAAATAATTAGAACCTTCTTTAATATAATCTAAATAAGTTTGAATAGGAATTAATCCTTTGTAAGGCATTAATCTTTTTCTTTTTTCTAAATCCCAAATTTCAATATTAAATTGAATAGATGTAACTCCTTCTTTCTTTATTCTTTTAAAGAATTTCTTCAATTCTTGAGTTTTTATCTCTGGATTTGGCATTAATTCTATATTAATTTCTTTGATTTCTGTTTCTTTAGCAATTTTTACATAATCTGACATTAATTCATATCCCTTATATTTTAAATCTGGAAAACTTCCTCCATTAATTGTCAGGGCATTTATATTTTCTTTTTTTAAAATATCTTCTAATTCTCTTTTAAATTCTTTTTTACTAAATTTTAATCCTTTATATTTTTGACTTGAACAAAACTTACATTGTTTTCCTATATTTGCTAGCTGGCATCCATATAAACTTGTAGCAATTATCCCTGAGAGTTGTTCTGTAAAGATTTTGCTCTTTATATTTGATTTAATAATCTCTAGATCTTCTAAGAAAATCTTTCCTTGTTGATCAAGAAGTTTCAACTTTCTGTTTCGATTTACTAGAAAATATTCTGATTTTGGATTAATTCTAACTTTAACAGATGTTTCTAAATTCTTTTCATTATATTTTAAAAAAAGACCATTACAAACAGTTGCTCTTGAATTTGTTTCAATCAAAGGTTCTTTGTAAAGATCTAAGTTAATTCCTTGATCTAATAGTTTTGCCTTTTTTCCATAGGTGAATATAATCACAGCTTTTTTTAGCTACCATGTTTTTCTCCTAGAACCCTTGAGTTTATTTGAATATAAGGGCGAAAGGGGAGAGTTGAACTCCCTTTTCACGGACCACAACCGTACGTCATAACCGTTAGACCACAATCGCCATATGTTTAATTGAGTTAAAACTAATTTAAAAAGTTTTTTAGAAACAGAATATGCGTTTTTAGAATTAAAGTTGGAACTAGGTAATACCCTTCTAATGATGGGGATAACTCCTAGTGCTTGTCATAATTTTTGATAGGATTGATGGTTTTTAAAGTTTTATATCTTTTATTTTTTTTTCACTTTCTTCTTGAAACTTAATTCCTTTTTTTTCTAATGCAGAAATCATATTCTCTCCTAATTTTCTAGCAATTACTAAATTAACTTTTTTTTCAGCTAACATATAAGCTACAGAAAAGCCTGCTCCGCCAGAACCTATTGCGAAAGGATTTTTAATTGATTCAATTAGTTTTTTGCCTTCAAAAATTAAATAATATGGGGCCCGCCCGCCTTTTGAACTTATTTTAGAATCTTGATTATTTCCTTCAGATGC
>Ga0307992_1001901_pt1 | contig 12106 bp, 15 predicted proteins | sample EllFjometagen133_FD_203162 | JGI IMG/M metagenome (GOLD analysis project Ga0307992, IMG submission 203162) | Marine microbial communities from Ellis Fjord, Antarctic Ocean - #133 | ecosystem: Environmental > Aquatic > Marine > Unclassified | place: Southern Ocean | collected 2014-10-08
TGTAATGAAATAGATATAGATAATGAATGTTTTCCTGCTTTTTTATTTATATTTAAAAGACAAGATAAAACAATAAAAGATAATCCATCGAGAGTGAAAATATTTTATTTTGAAAAAATTGAAATTTATTTTGAAATAAATAAATATAATATTCCAATTATTAAAAAATGAGATTTATCTTATGAAGTTAATTGTGATGAGTGGTAAAGGATATAAATTTAAAAAGGATGATTTTGTTTTTTTAAATAATTTGCCAAATGTACAAGAAGTTATAATGACAGATTACAATATATATATTACAAGATGGGCTAGAAGTAAAAACATAATAATTAAAATTTTTAATATTGAATATCAAAGACTTGGTCGCAACGCAGGGGCATTACGAAATAAACAATTGGTAAAATATGGTAATAGTGTTATAATATTCCCAGGATATAAGAATACTTCAAATATAAGATTTGAAGCAAAAAAAGCAAATATAATTATTTATGATAAATCTAAAAAAATATAAGGGAGTTTTTATGTCTATTAATAATGAAAAACGAATTGAAAAAATTTTACATGAATTAGTTCGTTATGCAGATAGTCTTTTATCAGGAATGACACCAGAAAAGAAATTAGATTGGTTAAAAAATAAAGATGCAAGAAGAAATTTGTTTGAAGAACACCCAGAATGTTTTCTTCCAATCAAACAAATGGATGCTATGAATTTTCAACCATTTTTTATTGTATGTAATAGAACTGGAACAACTGATTTGGATATGGTAAGAACTGCTATCAATTTATGTAAAAAATTAGTAAATAATAAAACTGTATGTCAAATTGAATTAACAAAAACTTTGAAGAAACTTATTAGAATGTATACATCAAATTCTGGAATTTCTAATAAAAGTAATCCAATGGCATATTCAAATGGAAAAGCTACTAATAAATTAAATAGTGTTTTAAATGGAATGCAATCTCAAACTAGATAAGAAGATTATGATATGATAAAATTGTTGGATTTGAAAAAATATTCTAATAGTTTAATACCTGTAATATCTCCAGATATATTTGCTGGAACATCTTCATCTGGTGTTTTTCATCCACATGGCATATATTCTGAAGTTATTTTTGGGTCTCTTGAATCTAAAAATAGAATGAATACTTTTTCATACATTAATTTGAATGCATATATTATTCATCCAGTTATACTTAATATATTAACTCGATTAGATAGAAAAATATTATCATATATTTCTACTGCTAGTTATTTTGATATATTGAAAGATGGTAGTTTAGTAGAAGTAGAAGATGGTATGACAGGTTTACTTAGTTTAATGAATAATTTTAAAAAAATTAAATTTAGAGGTGAAACTGTTGATCGAGATAGATTAATAAAATTAATTGAAAAATCATATAAAGAAGGAAATTTGTTTATTGATAAACTTCCAGTTATTCCACCATTTTATCGTGAAATATATCAAGATCAATCTGGCCAATGGATAATAGATGAACTTAATGAAATATATTCCAATATTATAAGAAAAACATTATCTGTAAAATCACAAGCTGGTACTGATAGTGTATTAACAGATTTGTTATATCATGGAATTCAAAAGGCAGTTAATATTCATTATGATTATATAAAAAATAAAATTGAAAAGAAAAATGGAATTATTAGAAATAAATTAATGGGGAAACGAGTTGATTTTTCTGGGTTTGGTGTTATTACTACAGAACCATCTTTAAAAAGTGGTGAAATTGGTATACCATTGAGAATGGCAGTATCATTATTTGAACCTTTTATTTTATTTTTATTTTTACGTAGTGGTAGATATAAAGCAGATTATCTTCGGGAAATATTTAATGAATATAAACCTGATATGGAAATAACTGTAGAGAGTATTAAATTAATTTTGAAAGCTGTTAGAATTGATGATGATGTTCCTATTAAAGTGCATGATTTAATTAAAGAAGTATGTGAAATAGTTGCTGAAAAAAGAATGGTAATTTCTAAACGAGATCCTGTTTTATTACCAGAGAGTTATCAAGGATATAAACCTATTATTTTCGATGGAGATTGTATTAGAATATGTCCTGTACATGTTGGGGGTCATAATGCAGATTTTGATGGTGACTCGGTGACCGCCAATGTAAAGATATATGATACTGATACTGATATTGTTATTATGAAACATATATCAGAATTTAAAAATTCAGATTTGTTTGAAATTATATATGAAAAAGAAAAAAAAAATATCAGTCATTATAAACCATTAAAAAAATTATATATTGATGCAATAAATCTTGAAAATGGAAATCAAGAAAGAAAATTAATTCAAGATTATTCTGAACATCGAAATCTTAAAATGTATAAAATATCAGATTCACAAAATAGATTTAAAGATTTTCATGTTTCTGATGATCATTCTTTAATAATATATGATTCATTAAAAGATACATATGAAAAAATATCTCCTATCGATCTTCTTGAAAAACCCGAACATAAATTTCTCATTCAAAAAAATTAATTTTTAATATGAGGATTTGAATTAAATCTTTGTGGAAAATAGGATAATTATAAGTGACTTTTGAATTTCAGCATGTTGATATACCTTTTGATATTCGTGAAACAAAAGGTATACTTAGTAAAGATATAAAAGAATTGATTAAAGAAAAGTTAAATAAAGATGTTATAAAAATATTGGACATATGTGATAAAAAAATAGTGAAAACTAGAAAGTTATTATTGGTAAATGGAAATCCCCTCAGACTCGATACCAAGCATTCTCCTAATGTAACAAGATTACAAATTTTAGCATCCGAATCAAATATCAATATTCCAAAAGTTATTTTTGTTCATAATAAATATAAAGTGAGTGAATGGATTGAAGGTGTATTAATAAAAAATGTTTGGGATATACCTGAAGTTTTTGAAAAATCTGGAGAATTAATAGGTAAATTAAATTGTATCAAAGATCCTATAAATAATGAATTTTTATTTAATAGTGATTTTCATGGATCAAATGCAGTATGGACAAAAGATAAAAAAGTATATTTGATTGATCATGGTAAATTAGCAACAAGTATGACTATTGATGGAGTAATAGTTAAATTGTTATTAAAAAGAATTAGATCAAAAGAAAGAATTAATATATTTTTGAAAGCTTATTCTAAATATAAAAATATTGATAATATAGTAAGAAAAATAGAAAAGAAAAATTGGAATTGGAATGAAATATTTACATTAAAAAATAATGATATACCATTGAAATATTAACTTATTAGAAAGGGATTTAATATGAATAAACATGAATTACAATTAAATATAGATTCTTTAAAACCTTGGTATCAAAAAATAAATTTACAAGGTATCAAAACTTCATTTAAAGGATCTAAATATGGTGGTATGGAAGAAGCTACTTCATTATGGAAAAAAGTTGATAGTTTAATTCCAGAATTTAAATCTAAAAAAATTTTAGATTTAGGTAGTAATGCTGGATATTATTCAATTATGTCTGCAAAAAAGGGAGCATCAGTTGTAGGTATTGAAATGACTCCAGTTTTTTATAAACAATCATTATTTTTAAAAAAATATTATGAAAATTTATGGAATGCTAAATTAAATCTTAAATTTGTTCATACTAATTTATCTGATGTAGATTTTAGTACAATAGGAAAATTTGATTATATTTTTGCTTTTGCTGTTTTGCATCATATTGGTAAAATTGAATTTAATGGAAAAGAAACATCAGGTGCATTAAAAGAACAAAAAAGAGTGATTTCAGAAATTACTGAAATTGCTGATAATATTATTGTAAGATGTCGAAATGAAAAATATACGAGTGCAGAATATTATAATAAAATTTTTAAAAAATTAAAATTTAAACCTATTAAAATTATTCCAGAAGGTAAAAGATCATTCATACATTATCAAAAAAATTAAATAAATTTTTAATTATGTGAAAAATCACTCTAAATAAATAATTATTTAGAGTGATTTGTTTTAAATAACAATTTTCTTTATATATATTAAATTATGAAAAGCAATATAAATTTTATTTATATTGTTAATTATAATTTATTTTTTAAAAATTGTGATATTTAAAAAGTAGAGATGATTGAAGTGTGTGGATGCACTGAAATTGAAAAATTACATTAACAATTTATAGGATGAAATAATTATGACATCAACAGAGATTTTGACAAGATTAGGGATTGAGAATAATGATAATGTTATTTTAATTGGTAGTAGAGCTTTTAATGCAAATGAAGAGTTTTCAGATTTTGATTTTGTAATTAAAGAATCAGAATTACCTTTAAATTTATTGATGGAAGATAAATTAAAAACAGAAGATTATTTTAATTGTTTGCCTATGGGAAATTCTTTTTTGATAAGAAAAACTTTATTATTTGAAGAAACTATATCATATGATGTAGATTTATTGATTTATCAAGAAAATGATGATTTTGATATAGTTAAAAAAGTTATAACAGAATTGAAACAATTACCCTTATTTTATTTAGAAAAAAAATCGAATAGAGTAAGTTTATTTGAAACAGGATTAGTTAAATATGGATTTATTAAAAATAAGGTTAGATAATGAAAGAATGTAAAGCAAAAGAATATAATGTATGCAATGGTAAAGGTACAATATTAAATAATAAAAAATCTAATTTTTGTACTAAACAATGCCACCAGAATTTTATTCAAGCTAGAAAGATAGCAACAGGGATTGGTAATCGATCTCAACTCGAAAAACATATTAAATTAAAAAATGAAGAACTGGATGAAGAACTGGATGAATTATTAGATTCAATTTTGACATCATTTGGTTGTACATTATTTTGTAATGAAGATCCAATACGATGTAAAAAATATCAAACTTGTAAAAATGCTAATCAATGTTTAACATTAGCATGGAATTTAAAAGGTAAAGGATTCACTTCTGATGGAAAAGGTTATTCTCCAATTAATTCTTTTAATAATAAAAATAATGGGTGGGCAGTGAATGGTGATTATACATGTGAATATCGGATAAATTCTATAAATATCAATTTTATAAATTAAAGGAGCTGAGTAGGATGAAACAAAATAATTATGAATTGAAATTAAATATTCAACAAGAATGGAAAGATGTTTATATGGGCAAATCTAATTTTTCACAGTTGTCAGATATAATTTTTAGAAAATTGAGAGATTTAGAAATTTGTTCATATTCAACAACTCCAATTATAAAAGATGATTTGAAATTATATAAATTATCTTTAATAGATCAATTTTTTGATTTATCCGAACAAAAAAATACTTCATTAAAAGAATTCTCAAAGGTTATGGTTAAACTGCATAAATGGGGAGAATCTATTTGCAAAATTCCAAATCAAAATACTATCAATAGGTGTTGTGAAATTTTGATGTGAACAAAGAAATTTAATATTTTTAGTTGTGAAATTTTGATGTGAACAAAGAAATTTAATATTTTTATAAGTTGAGTATTATATATGAGATTGTGCAGAGCAATACAATATGGCAAATGTGTTGGGAATGGAGAAATTACATCAGGAAATAAATTTTATTGTACAGAAAAATGTAGAAAAAGATCAAGAACATCTTTGAGAAAAGAAATGGATAAAAAGATTTTAAAATCAAAATCTGGTTGTACTCTTAGATCTTCATCTGCGGGGAGATGTTTAAATTGGTATTTATGTAAACATTATTCGGATTGTTTGATACTATCATTGAAACTCGGAGGTGATGGGTTTATATCAGATGGAAAAGGTTTTGAATTAAAAAATGATAATATGTTTTGAGACAAAAAAGATCATTGATAATTTTAATATCAACGATCTTTTTTTTGTCTCAAAATAAAATAAGTTTAGATTTTAATTTCTTTTTTTTGGAGTTTAAAATTGTTATACTGCGAACACATAAATACCACAAAATATTTTTAAATTTATGAGAAAATAGTCGAGTGAAAGTAGAGGAGTTAAATAAGTGAATCAAATACAATCAGGATATGTATGTGCAGGATTTGAATCTTTATCATCATTATTATATAGATTTATTATTGGAAAATCTACTGGAATAGAAAATAGATTTAATGAACATTTTACCCCAGAAATAATTGCAGATATGATACCACAAATAATTAGTGGCATTCTTCATTCATTTGGTCAAGATTATCCCGGTCGTAAAAAATTAGGAAAATATGTTGCTAAAGAAGCACAAGTATTTCAATTAGCGAAAGATGAAATATTTTTATCTAAAACTATTTCATATGCTGACTCTGGTGGTTTTCAGGCATCAATTGGAAAAATTTCAAAAACAGAAACTCAATCGTTAGTAGAATTATATCATGAATTTTTATTAAATCATTCTGATGTTTTTGATAGAGCTTTTTTATTAGATTTACCGCCCGGTCCAGATTGTATAATGTTTGATAATTGGAAAGATGTTTATGATTGGAATTATAAAACATATAATATGGCAGCTCAATTGCCAGAATATGTTCGTAAAAAAATGGTTTATGTTCATCATTTTAGAACTCCAAAACAATGGGAAATATTTAATAAAATAAAAAATGAAAATGAATTGTTTGATAAATTTAATTATCATGCTACTGGAGGATTAGTATCAAATTTACAAAGTGATATGATTATCCCTTGTATTGCTTATGTATTACCTCTTGTTCCTTTATTGAATGATTGTATTAAATATAAAAGAAAAGTTCTTAATTTTCATGTTTTGGGTGGTGCAAATTTTAGAGATATTATGTTTTATGAAATGTTTAGAAAGCATATTGATGAAACTTTTAAAATTGAATTAAATATTACGTATGATAGTAGTGGAATTTTTAAATCTTTGATGCAAGGAAGAACACTTCATATAGTAGATGAAAATTCAAATTCCATTAAGAAAACTGATATACGAAGTAATAGAGCAAGTAAAAGATTTTATGATACTCCATTTACTACTGATGAATATTTGATTAATAAATTAAATTCTATGGCAAGCAAATTTAATTTGAAAAAATTAGAATTAGAAAAAATATATAATGTAGATACAAAAACATTATATGATGAAGTTAGAGCATACGCAATGTTATATATGTTAGATTTTTATTCAGAAATGCAAACTGTTATTAGAAAATATGTGAATGAAGGCACATATGATTTATATAAACAAGGGAATATAAGTGAATTCAATTTCAATAATATAAATTTTACTAAATATTTAAACAATGGAAAATTGACGAAAAAACAGATTGTTAAAACTTCTGTTTTAGTAAAGTCTCTTGATATATTAACTAGTTTAGATGAAGATTATTGTGCATATTTAGTAAATAATTTCATGGCAAAAGATGAAGTAATGAAGTTGAATAACAAATGTGATTTAATGACATGTTAAAAAGCGAGGTAGATTAATGATTACAAATATTTTCATAGATACTTGTTATTTAGTTTTATTGAATAATACTCCGCAATTAAAAAAATCAATGTCTTTTTATACTGATTTAAAATCTATTATTGATTTTTATACAAAAAGTTATGATACCCCTGTTATTTTAAAAAATAAAATTGATTGTATTCATCAAATTTGTAAAATGAAATTGGCTGGTAAAAATGAAGTATCAATTATAGATAGTATTTCTATGACTCCTAAATATGCTGATTTGATTGATTACATAGAAAAGAAAAGAAATGATGTACTTTCAATCGAAGATATAAATAATTGTGTTAAACAAGTTAGACTCAGAAAAAAATATACATTGATGATAAAAGATTATCAAAATATATCTGGTATTTTATCTGATATTGATAGTGGTTCATATGAATCAATTGATGATATCATAGTAAGTTACGAAAATTTAGTAAAAGAATTATATTTAAATATTGTTGAGAGTAATCGAATTATTGCAGTTGAATCAAATTCGTGTATAGATATTTTTAATGATGATTTTGAAAATATTTTAGAAACAATAGAACAGAAATATGATAAAAATAATAGAATTCCTACTGGAATTGATGTTTTTGATAAGACAATTTTTTATGGTGGATTTGAAAAATCTAGATTATATATTTTTAGTGGAGGCTCAGGTTCAGGTAAATCTACTTTATTAGATAATATTATGATACAATCTGCATTGAAACAAGCAGATAGATTGAAAGTTGAGAATGATGATTCTGTTAAAGTATATTTATTAATAACTTTAGAAAATCAAATAGATGAAACATTTATGAGAATATATCAAAGTGTTTTTAATAAAACAACTGAAGAATTTTTATATGATATTAAAACAGAAGGAAAAGATAAAATTAAAAAGAAAGTCATGGAAAAAATTTCTGGTAAAAATATAAAATTTATTATTAAATTTTTTAGGTCAAGAACAATTTCACCTATGGATATTGATTCTGTTGTGACAGAAATAATTGATACATATGGTGAAAATACAATACAATTAGTAGGGGTAGATTATTTAGATTTATTAGCTGCTGATGTAACTAGAGAAGTATATCGATATGAATTAGGAGATATAACATTATCATTGAAAGCAATAGCTGTTACACATAACATTCCTTTATTGACTGTTACACAATTAAATAGAGGGGTGTATCAAGTAGCATCAGCAGATGAATTGAAACTTGATATGATGGGAGAATCAATGGAAAAAGTTAATCATTCTGATTATATTTCTATGCAAGCGAAAGATAAAATTAATGATGATGTTGTACATTTTAGAGTTGGTAAAAATAGATCAGGTATATCTGATATAAGTATAGACTTCAAAGTTGATTTTTCAAAATATAAATTCATACGACCAATTATAGATAATAGTTCATCTCCATCATCAAATGATGGAATGTTAAAGATAAAAAAACCTGTTCCATCAGCAGTTATATTGAAACAGCCATACATCGACCAGATGATGGGTGCGTTAACAATTTGATTTATTTTTTTTCTTTTTAAAGGGAACACAAAAATGAGGGAATATTTTGAAATTTAATTTAAATGTTCGAATAAAATTTTTTGTATAAAAAATAAATCGGGAGACTTAAAATGAAGAAAAAAAGTTATATTAATATTTTAAAAGAAAATCTACAAGAAGCTGATGTTACTAAAACTTCTGATGTGCTTGGTCCAATGGTAGAACCAATTTTGGGTTATGGTGGTGATGGAGAATTAAAAACCCATCAGAATGTTTCTGACATTTTGAAAAAATATTATTTTGAATCTGATAATGATGGTATGGTTAATGTAGATGATGCAGAATATGTTTCTGATGGTGAAAAAGATCAAAAAGATATTGATAAAGTAAAAGGTAAAATTGAAAAAATTATTAATTCTAAAGAACAAACTGATAATCCTTCTGATAAAATACTTGATGAAATGGTAATTAGTCTGGAAGATATTCTTCTTTCTGAAGGTGAAGGAGAAGGTTATGATGAAGTAGAAGAAGAAAATATTGATAAAGAAACTAAAATGAAATTAGAATCTTTATTGGATGGTGAAACTGATGCTAGTGATGAAGTTGATTCTGCTAGTGATGATGTAGTGCTTGATCCTGATAGTAAAACACAATTAGAATCTGCTTTAGAAGCTGCTAACGTTGAAAAAAATGATGATGAAGAAGTTATCGAAACAAAAGGTGATGGTAAGGATGAAGAAGATGAATTAGATGTTGATGATAAAATCGCAGAATCATTTTCTACAAAATTTGAAAAATTTCTTTCTGAAGATGCTGTTGATGACACTGAACGCATTATCAGTAATATTGAAAATATTCTTGATGAACAAGATATTGTCGGTATCGAAAGCCCAGCTACAGAAGTAAAAGATGAAAAGATTGATGCAGAAGTTGATACTAAAAAAGTAGAAAACTCTGTATTAGAATGGCTCATCATGGAAATTGAAGATAAAGCTGATGCAGATGAAGAAGTAGATGCATCAGAAGAATCTGATGAAATTGATAATGATGTTGATGCTGATGAATTAGCAGAAGCACTATCTATCTTTGACAAAGATGAGTTTAAAGTTTCAAAAATTGATAGCAGCAAAATAAGAGTTTAAATATTGTTCTGGCTATATCATGTTTTTAATTGATGTGATATAAGCCAGAATTTATTTTACTAACATGGATATGAGATGATTCTGTATATAAAACAAGGTGGTCAACAGATTAGATACCGAGGGAAAATTTATCGGACTCCCATAAAATTAACAATTAATGCTGGCGAATTGAAAAATCTAAAAATAATGATGGTGTATAAAAGTATCACACAATATGAGATTTTAGATGATGTTATTCAAAATAATGAAAGACTGATTATTAAAAATTCGGAAAACTCTGTAGCGCATAGTGAAGATGGTAAAGATAAAAATGTCACAATCAGAGATACTGTACATTCAAATAAAGTATATCCAAAAGTAAAAGTAGTAAAAAGTAGGAATTTAAAAGATTTAGAAGATCATTCAATAAAAGTAAATGATGAAGAAGAACATACTGATGTTTTTTTAGATGTTGATGATGGTGATATATTAAAAAAATTATTAGCAAGTGTTTAAAAATAAATGGAGCTGATTGAGATGAGTGAAGCTAAAATTAGACAAATCCTGATTCATAGAAGTGGAAGTGATACACCAATAAATTTATATGATAAAAGTACAGCAGATGATGAAACTCTCACCAATATGTTATCGAATGTTTTTTCTTCCCCAAAAATTTCTGTAGTATCTACTAGCAGTGGTATTATTATATTGAAACCCAGTAAAATAGATGCAATAGAAATAATTGACAATATAGAAATTCCAGAAGATGCATTGGAATTAAATGAAATTAAAAATGAAAATAGTTTTGTTGATGTCACTCAAGAAATTGAATTTGATGAAGAAATTGAGATTGATGTTGATAGAATTGTTATAGATAATATCACAGTTAACAATGGAACTCCTGTTATTGAAGAGGACATTGTATAATGGATATAAATTATTATTATTTGGCTATTTATATTCCTGTGATTGGAGTTATTTTTTCTATTCTATCTATTATAAAAAACTATTTATATAGTATGGTAGAATTGAAAAGATTGAAATCCTTTCAGACATATGAAACTCTGATGGAATATTATTTTGATAAAGCATATACCACAGTATATAAAGATCAAATTTTAGTATTTTCATCAGAAGGAATGTCTCCAAAAGAAGAAGACATAAAACAGATTCAACATGATTATTTAGAATTATTGATAAAAATGTTTGGCGAATGGTTAATGATACAATTTGAAAATTATTATGGGGATAGATCAACATTATTTTTTAATGCATTAACTTATTTTGATAATCATTATGAAAATGATGCAATTAAAGAAGATGCTATAAATAAACAATTAGAACAATAAAACATTGAGGGATATTGAATATGGCTAATTTAATAGAAACTTCTACTTGGGAAGCTGCTATAACCCAGATAGATGCAGGTGAAAAACTATCAGGTGGAGCGAGTGGAATTGCCAATAGAGCTTTGAGTCAATTAACTAATCGAACAAAATATTTATATGATAATAATGATTCTAGTATATATGAAATTGTACAAACAACTACTGGTGCTTCTACTGTTATTGATTTAAATGATATTGCTGATGTATGGGTAATTTTAAATGTTGATGGAATTGATACTACAATATCATTTTCAAATATTCCTACTATCTGTAATATTAAATTATTGATTTACGGTGTTGCTGAGAGTACATTAGTATTACCTAGTGGATTTATATATGGTGATGAGGGTAGTGAACCTGTTATCCATGATAATATTATATTCGATTGTTATACAATTGATGGTGGAACAGAATGGTGGGTTGATAGTAAATTTATTGAGAATGATGAGAGTACTTTTAGTAGTGGTGCTTTATGGACATGGGGATATAATGACGATGGTGGATTAGGTGATAACACCATCACCCACAAATCCAGCCCAATCCAAATTGGCTCATTGACTGATTGGCATGCTGTAGCTAGTGGAACTCATTATTCTCTAGTCACCAAATCAGATGGCACTTTATGGGCATGGGGAGATAATAGTAATGGTAAATTAGGTGATAACACCCACATCAACAAATCCAGCCC
>Ga0307992_1001902_pt1 | contig 12104 bp, 13 predicted proteins | sample EllFjometagen133_FD_203162 | JGI IMG/M metagenome (GOLD analysis project Ga0307992, IMG submission 203162) | Marine microbial communities from Ellis Fjord, Antarctic Ocean - #133 | ecosystem: Environmental > Aquatic > Marine > Unclassified | place: Southern Ocean | collected 2014-10-08
TTTATTTCGAAGAGCCGAGTATCTCGGCTTTTCCTAATAGTCAAACAAAAGAATTAAATTTATCGGGAACGGCGATTCCTCCCTGCTTTAAAGCAGTGGTATCCTCGCCGGAGATGTAATGAAAAAACAAAAAAAGGTAAATTGGTTTAGTAAAATGTTTTTATTAAACTGGAGAAAACTTTGGATAGCTGTTGTTTCTGGATTTGTTGCAGTTATACTTCATAATTTTTTTTATGCTTTGTTTGGATTTGAAGAGCCTGTGTTTTTTCTTGTTGCTGTGATGGTTGTTCCTATTTATCTAATTATTGCAGGAGTTTATAGTTTGGCTGTTTTTGTAAGAACAGGATTTCAAATAGATAAGCAAAGTATTGTGTCAATAATTTTAGGAGGTATTCTTGGTTATGGGATTGTATACCTCAGTGATTTTTTTAATCAAGGGCATTTAATTTTTGGGATGTTTGCTTCTTTGTTTTTTGCCGGGTTTGTATATTATATTATTGAACTAGTTAAGAAGGTTAGAAAAAGGCGATTAGTAAGTTTTAAAAATTGAATTTTTCTAATTTAATTATGCCCATGTTGTCCAATGGCTAAGACACATCCCTGTCGCGGATGATATCCGAGTTCAATTCTCGGCGTGGGCGTTTTGTTTCTTTGAAGTGGTAACATCGTGGAAAGATTTAAATACTATTTTTTTCTGCATTTCTTATGGTATCTTTAGTTTTAGAAGCAGCAGGAGTAAAAGGAAAAATTATTACAACTGCTAAAAAAATTAAAAAAATTAAAAATGATAAATTCACTTATCATTATTTACCTAATGGTATTACTTCAAAAGGTGTTGCAGATATAGAGGTTATTGAAGAAAAAATGGATAGTAATTTTAAAATTTCCTACCCTTCAATAAGAATCAATTCTTTTGAAGACCACCGGGGGTTAGTTGTTGCTTGTGATTATTTAATGGAAAGGGCAAGGCAAAACAAACTTGGAATATATTCTATTAGTTCTTCATCTGCCCATAAAAATGGAACTTCGGTAGTTTTTTTTGGAGGTGCAACAAATTTAGGGAAAAGTAGTTCCGCAATAAAGATGGTTTCTAAAGGTTTTGAAATTTATTCAGATGAGAAAACCTTACTAGATTTAGAGAATGTTGTTCTTTATGGTGGATCTAAAAGTATACCTTTAAGGAAAAAAATTCTTCAAGAAAAACTTAATAACCATTTGGATGAATTTCTTGAAATTGAAAGAGAATCTATTTGTCCAAAGATAGGATTGATGGTTATTCCTCACATTGACCATGGATTAAATAAAGCTATTTCTTACAAAATGGATCCATTAGATTTTTTTTATCATTTGAATGGTGAAATTTCTAAAAAGATTAGAGGAGGAACTAAATTTGTGGATAATTTCAGAGTTCCCTTAACTTCAATTGATACAGATTTACTATCTCAGAAAAGAGTAAATTTAGTTAAATCGCTAACTGATGTTGTTTCAGGATATTACATTCAAGGGAGTTTAAATCAAATTGCAGAGATAGTACAAGAAAAAATAGGATAACCGGAAAATTATTATATGGGCAATTATACTTATTTACAATGAAAATTTATACAAGAGAATATCACGGAAAAAAGATTTCAACAATTTGGAGACCTGAATCAAACTCTATTAAACTTGTTACTCAAGCAACAGGAATTTGTTTTAATGAAGAAGGTAAAATTCTAATTATTAATGATGGGAAAAAATGGCATCTTCCTGGAGGTCATCCAAAAGGAAATGAAACATTAGTTGAGACAGTTACAAGAGAAGTCAAGGAAGAAGCTTGTGTGGAGGTGAATCATTGCATTTTAGCTGGTTTTTCAGAAATATTTTTCTTAGAAAATCCAAATACTCAAGAGGGAGACCATTTTTATCAAGCAAGATTGGTATGTAAGGTCTCAAATTTACTAGAAATATGTGAAGATATTGCAACAGGAATAACTTTTGAGAGGAAATTTATTGATCCTAGTGAATTTTTAGAATATATAAATTGGCCAGACGCAAAAGAACTTTTAAATTCTTGTTTAAAAATTTTCAAAGAATCTTCTATTTTTAAAAAATGAATAAAAAGAAAATAAAAGATTATTTTGCAAAAAAAGATACCGTATATAATTGGTGGGATCCTCTAAATTCTGAAAGAGGAGATATTTATGCAAGACAAGAAAAGATAATTGAAAAGAAATTAAAAGAAAGGAAAATTAATTCTTTACTAGATGTCTCTTGTGGAAGAGGGAGGTTTGCACAAAGATTAACTAAAAAAATAGATAATTATACTTGTTTAGATATTTCAAAACAAATGTTAAATCATATAAAAAAATTAAATTTAGGGGTTAAACTTATCCAAAGAGATATTGAAACATGTAATTTGAATAAAAAATATGATGTAATAATTTGTGCAGAAGCAATTGTTCATTACTCTAACCCACTAAAAGCATTAAAAAATATGAAAGATCATTTAAAAAAAGAAGGAATTTTAATTGTAACTACAGATAATTCTCGTTGCCTTGGAAAAAGAATTAGGCTGATTGAAAATTATTTTCTGAATAAAAAAGGGGAAAAAACATATCCAATTGGTAATGAGATATATAAACCATATACCGAAAAAGAATATTTGGACTTTTTCAATAAAGCTAAATTAAATGTTGATTCAAAAAGAAAAATTTCAATTTTTTCAACTCCGATCAAACTTAAATCTTCTAATTTTTATATAATTTCTCCTTTTTTCTCTAAACTTTTTTATTATCCAGATATGTTCTTTGAAAAAATTCCTTTTTTAAATAGATTATCTACTTATTTTATCTATTTTCTAACAAAATGATGGGAAAGATTTATTTTTCAATACCTGTTTATAATGAAGAAAAAAATTTAAGCAAATTTATTCGTTCTTTGAGCGAGTCAACAAAATTTCTTAAAAATTTTAAAGAAACATTTTTTTGTCTAAATGGATGCAAGGATAATTCTGAAAAAATAATTAAAGAAAATATAAAAAAATTTCCACACCTAAATATAAAACTTTTAAAAAGTAAAAAAGGGAAAATAAATGCTCAAAAAGAAATAATCCTTCACCAAAAAGAAGGGCATCCTATTTTCTTTTTGGATGCAGATACAAAATTAAAGAAAAATTCAATAAAAATAATTTTAAAAGAATTAAACGAGAACAAGGAATTGATTGCCGTTGGGGGATTTCCTATTGCTAAAAAATATTCTGGGAAAAATTTATGGAAACGTTTTTTAGATAATATCTTAAATATAAAATCCAGACATCCAATGTCAGAGATAAGTAAGTTAAACGTTGAGAAATATCATGCATTAGCCATTAGTCATCCCCAAAATTTAAACACTAGAAAAGAGCATGAATTAAAATCCAAAATCTTTTTTCATGGTAGAATTTTTTGTTTACGTTCAAAAAAATATTGGGATTATCCTAAGAAAAAAGGAATCGTCGGAGATGATTCATATTTACCAGACTACATAACATATAATTATGGTAAAAATAAAATTCGCATAAGATATGATGCATTAACTTATTACCAACCTTTTCTTTCATTAAAAAAACATTACATAACTTATAAACGAGTTTATTTTGATTTAAAAAATTTAAAAAAGAAATACCCCAAATTTAAAGAAATAAGAGAACATTCTGCTTTGAAATTAGATTGGAGATACATAAATTCTCTTAAATATTCTGAAAAAATAAAATTTTATATTTTTACTTTAATTAGATTTTTTGAAAAAAAAATATTTGAATTGTCTTTAAATAAGAATCCAAAAAAAATTTGGAATTAATTCCAGTATATCTTAGATATTTTTTTTGTTTGATTTTCCCAACTCATTTTTTTTAAATCTTGAAATGCTTGTTGTGTTAATTTATTCCTTTTTCTGATATTTATTAGAAGATTTTCTAATTTTTGTGTTAAATCTTTTACATTTTTTGGTTTGAAGATTATACTATTTTTATTATTTATTAAAAATTCCCTATTACTACAAGAATCAGAGGCAATTACTGCACAACCCTCATTTATAGCTTCTAAAATTGTAGTCATAATTCCTTCTCTCGCATAGGAAGGAAAAACTGCTATTTTTGATAAAGATACTTCTTTTATTAGTTTTTTATCACTAATCTTTCCTAGGAAAAGAACATTTTTTTCTAACTTTAATTTTTTTGATAAAGCTTCTAATTTTTTCTTTTCTGGGCCCTCTCCAATAATTTTAACTATCAAATTATTTTCATTTTTTATTACATTTTTTATAGCTTTGATTAAATAATTAACTCCTTTAATTTTTATTAATCTTCCAAAGTAAATTATATCTTGTTTTTTGGCTATCTTTTTAACATTCTTATTGATTACAATTCCGTTATGCACTATTGAAATCCTTTTGCGAATATTGTGTAATTTTTTCCAACCTTTTGCAATGTATGAAGATACAGCTATTATTTTATTAGGTTTTTTTATTGCCTTGTTTTCAATATTCCTTTTTCTATCAGGCAATCCATGTAAATGGAGAATCGTCTTTTTCCCTTTTGGGATATTTAAACAATCAACACAATAATGATAAACTATTGTACATATATTCGAGTTTAAATAAAACTTCTTGGCTTCTTTTGAAAATATTCTCGATTCTTCATCCCAAATCTTTGGATTTGTTGCTTGTTTGTATTTGTGAAAATTTTTATCTAAGTTCGTACATTTCAATAAAACTATATTTTTATTATATTTTCGAAAAAATTCTTTAAACCATTCACTTTTTTTGGGGGCATCATATGTAATTAAAAAAATTTTTTTTCTTGATTTAATTAGTTCTTTTGTTAAATTAAGAATGTATCTCTCAGCACCCCCTGTATAATAAGAAACTCTAGGAGAATGGATCGCTATTTTTTTCATACATTTGATTATCAATTTAAGATTATATTTCTTTCTAATTTTAAATTTATCCTAAAAACTAACCTTAGCCTTAGGATAAACTATCGGCGTGGACGATAATTATAAAAAGGGTAATTCTTTCTTAACATCACTTAACTTCGGTTAAGGTTATTTAACTTCGGTTAGATAAGGAAAGATGTGGATTTCGGTTTATGTCTTTCCATTTATTTTCTTTTATAATTCTAAAAACCTCTTAAAATAGGAGGGAGTATGTCTAAAAGGTTTAATCTCGGCGTTGGCTTAAATAATTAATTATTTTTTACGTCCACATCAAAACTAAATAACCTCTTGTTGTAGACTCAAAATTTTATTTTTTCTTCTTTTAAAATATTTAATAAAAATTTAACTAAGAGTCTTAAATTATCTTTTATTTGTGATTCTTCAAGCGCTTTATAATAAATATACTTTTTTTTATTTGGAATGTTTATCATAGGAAATTTATGCTCTCTTAAAATGAGATTCATTAAAAGCCTTCCAACTCTACCATTTCCATCTACAAAAGGGTGTATTGTTTCAAATGCAGAGTGAAAATAAGCAGCCAGTATCAAAGGATGAAGCTTGTTTTTATTTTTTGTATACCAAGAAAGTAATGAAGCCATTTCTCTTGGAACTTTTTTTGGTTTTGGAGGAAACCATTCTGTTCCCTTGATATAAACCTGAAGAGTCCGGTATTTTCCAATTTGATTTTCAAGGTCTGACTTTAGTGTATTTTGAACGACTAACTTATGAAGGTTTAAAATTAATTCTCTGGAAATGTTCTTTTTATTTGCTATTATAAAATCAAAAGCCTTCTTGTGATTAACAACTTCATTTATTTCTCTAAGAGATTTCCGAGGAGTTATTTTTTCAAATAAAAGTTGAGAAGTCTCTTGTAAGGTTAAGGTGTTCCCTTCAATATTTGTTGAATCATAGGTAAAAAGGGAAACAAAAGCCTCATATCTATTTTCTTTTGTAGCTGAATGAAGATTTAAATAAGCCTTTTTTATTTGCCTTAAAGTTTTTATTTCTTCTTGAGACAAGAGAGTTGATAATAATCGCAATTCTTTGTCTGCTTGCAACTCTTTTTTGGATAATTCCCTTTTATTAATATCTGCTCCAAGATAAATTCTCTTTTTCTCCACTTTCTTACCTTTCCTAACAGATAATACCCTATAATAATACTTTCTTCCATTTTTCTCTTTAATTTCTGTATAAGTCATAATATATTTACGTCTACAGTATTTAAATATCTTTTGTTGGTGTAGACGTATAGACAAGATTTATAAATCATCTCCATTACACACAACAGCGATGGTAAAAAGAATAAATAAATTAAATAAAAGGTTGAATCGATTCTCATGGATTATGCCCAACGAGCTATTTGTTCGGCGTGGGCGCTTATTTTAAATAATCAATATTCTTAAGTGAAATAAATAAAATGAGAATTTTAGTTTTTACATCATCAAATTGTCCACATTGTCCAAGGGCAGAAAGAATTGTTGGGGGGGTTGCTCCGGCATATAAAGATAAAGGGTTATCTCATGAAAAAATAAGAACAAGAACATCTGAAGGAAAGGACCTTGCCATGAGGTATAATGTTCAAGGTGTTCCGACTATTTTATTTCTTGATGATTCTGAAAAAGAACTTACGAGAATTGTGGGAGTTCCTAGCGAAGAAAATCTAATAAAAAAAATAGAGAAGTTACTTGGTTTAAGAAAATCTTTTTTTAGCAAATTGCTTAAGAAATAAATAATTTAATTGTTGAACTTGAAGAAGAAGAATTTTTCAATACAGATCTTTATTTAATTATAGAATAGAGTTCATATTATTGAGACACTTTTATCCCTCACTCGGCGTGGGCGTTTGGAAAAAAAGAAAAAAAAGAAAAAAAAATTATTCTTAATTTGGGCTGTAAGTAATGTAGATTATTACACATCCTAAAAAGGCAAAATAAAGGTTATGTTAAGTCAGAATTAAGATGGATTTAGTTAAATCTAAAAAGAATAAATCTCTTTAATTGTATGCAGAAGAAAGAAGTTCTAACTTGGGCTTGGATTATTATAATTGCGATTGTAATTTTGGGATGTTTTTATTTTATTAATAGGGGTGATGAAGAGGGATATAAGGAAGGTTGCGTTGATTGGTGTGTTTCTGATATAGGTGATTGTGCGGGGCTTTCTTATATTGTTGATGAAGATGGAGAGACTTGGCTTTATGGTTGGGATTTTGAGGCTTGTTTTGGTGAATTAGAAAGTTGCGTGAAGGATTGTGAAAGATGAAAAAAAGTAGATAATGGAAAATTCGTTTTTGTGGAATAACCAATCTTTTAGTGACTTCTTTCTTTATTTTCTTTTAAAAGAAACTAAATGATATGTCAATTGCATTTCAATTATTAATTAATGGGCTTATTGCAGGAGTAATATATTCTTTAATTGCATCTATAAGGTGGGCGTTAAACATTTCCTAACCGCTCGGCGCGCCACTAAAACATGTTGAAGAAAAGTTTGCAAATGGATTCAACTGGATTTGGAACAGGAAGTGGGAATGTTGTCAAGGGGTCCATGTATATCTAAACAAGCCATACTTTTCATCTTTTGATCTTTGCACAATCAGATGATCTGGCTTTGCTCCGCTTTCCATATAAAGAACTGCTGATGGAATTGTTGATTCGTCGGTAGATACCCAAGGTCCATCTTTTGTAACCCTATCTAATCTTAAAGAATCCCATGTTAATCCTCTATTAAGAGCCTCCTGAATTACAACACCAAGGGAATCATCTTCAAAAAGTTTTTCATCAAGATTTGCTTCTCCGTCCCTAAGATTCAAAGTTTTAGACATAATACTAAATAAGAAGAAGAGATATTTAAATATTATTATAGTCTAATACAACTTCTTTTTCCGCACCCATCAAGTAGCAGCTCTATTTTAAAAAGCTAAATTCCTTAATAATTCTACTTAACTTCGGTTAAGGTTATCTGACTTCGGTTAGGTAAGGAAAGATATGAATTTCGGTTTATGTCTTTCCATTTATTTTTATAGATTCTTATTCAATACATCACTCCTATCTCGACAATATTTATAAATCAAAACAGCTTCAGTAAATTAAGTAAAATTAAAACAGCAAAACACTCATCAGGATAACATTTTACTCGCTTGTACGGCGTGAGTGTTCCACAATTTAATAAACTCTTAATTCTTTGATTGTTAATGGTTTCAAAACATCAAAAACGTGCTACAAAGAAGTTGAGGAATGTTCGGAAGCAAAGAGGAAAGTTTCCTTTGCTGTTGGAAAAAGTAATTAATGATTCAGATATTGTTTTGGAGATTCTTGATGCGCGTTTTCCAAAAGATATGCAGAATAAAAAAATTGGGAAGTTGGTTAATCAAAAGAGTAAACAATTGATTTATGTTTTGAATAAGTCTGATTTGACAATGAAGAGGGATAAAAGTTTGAATCCAAAAGTTTTTGTTTCTTGTAAAAGTAGAACAGGGATTTCTGAATTAAGGAATAAGATTAAACAAGAAGCAAAGAAAATTAAAAAAGAAGGGCGTGTTTATGTTGGGGTGGTTGGTTATCCGAATACAGGGAAGAGTTCTTTGATTAATCTTTTGATTGGGAAGATGTCTGCGAAGACCGGGGCAGATGCAGGTTTTACAAAAGGGATTCAGAAGCTGAGGTTGTCTGAGGGGATTTGTTTGTTGGATTCTCCAGGAGTTATTCCTTCTGAAGCATATTCTATGATAAGTGAAGAGAAGCTTGCACAGCAGGCAAAGGTTGGAGGAAAATCTTTTAGTCAAGTAAAGGATCCTGAGCTTGCAGTTAACGAGATTATGAAGAGCAATAAAAAAGATTTAGAAAGGTTTTACAAGATTGATTTTAAAGATGCAGAGGATTTAATTGAGAAAGTTGGAAAGAAGAAACGTTTTTTGAACAAGGGCGGAGAAGTTGATTCAGATAAAACCGCGAGAATGGTTTTGAAAGATTGGCAGTTGGGGAATATTCAGATTTAGTTAAATTATAACTCCCCAGTCATCTCGGCGTTGGCGTACGAAAGAACCTAAGCAGTTCTTTAGAATTTCCCTTCTTGTTCCGTGATGCGATTTTTTTACTGCAATCCGAAGAAAATCGCGTGCAGAAAGTTGGGCGTAAATCTTATATAACTCTTCTCCTAAAAAATAACATGGGAATGTTTGATTTTCTTAAAAAAATAATTAAGACAGACAATGTTGGCACTACAGACATATTAGAAAAACTTACTCTTTCTGGTATTGAAAATTGGGTTGAAAATAAAGCAAAAGAAAATGAGTTTAAGGAAAAAGAGATTCTCTTTGTGATTGAAGAGAAGATTGAGGATTTGATTAAGGAACTTAGAGAGAAAATAGTGGTCTTGGAGAATTTTGATGTTGAGGTAAAAAAGGAGAATGAACAGGTTAAAAATATTGTAATTGATAGTAGAGAGAAATATGTTGAATCTGTGGAAGACTTAACTGAAAGATTGAATAATTTAGAAGAATCTAAATTAGAGAAATTTATTGAGAAGATAAATAAAATTTTTTCTAGTTTTAATAAAAGTTCATTTAAAAATTATGAAAGGGTTACTATATTGATTGGAAAAGAAATAGCGAGTATAAAAGATAGTGTAAAGGCTTTTTCTAAAGATCTATTAAAAACTTTTGAGAAGGGTAAACCTATTATAGATTCTTTTAAGAATATTTTGATAATCAAAGAAAAATTAAATGCAAGTACTCTAATAGATAAAACTCTAGAGAAGATTATTGAAGAAAAATTATCTCTAAATAAAAAGATAAGTGAAAAAGAAGAAGAAAATAGAATTTTAAAACAAAGTTTAGAGGAAATTAAGATTAGTCCTGTTTATCTAGAGAACTTAGCTAAACAGCAAAAGATTAAATTTCTTAGAGAGGAGTCAAAAAAGGATATTTTAGAATTAAAGCAACTTCTTGATTTTAAGGAACTGACGAATTTTTTTCATATTTTTGAAGAACAAATGAGAATAGTTAAAGAGCATAGAGAAGATTTTCAAACAAATTTTGAAAAAGATAATGGAAAGGCCATAATTGAGTTGCTAAACGAGGCAAGATTAAGTAATGACGTAATTTTGGAAAAAGTAAATCAAATCAGAGCTAAAATAAAAGAAACAACAAATCACGAAAAAAACCTAAAAGATGAAACTCAAGAAGTATATTTCAAGATAAAAGAAGTTAATCTTGAAATTGACAATCTAAAAATAGAGAATGTTAAAGAAGAAAAAAGAGATGAGAAATTCAAAAGAAGTAAAGAAGAATTAATTGGTTCCTTGAGGGAAGAATTAGGAGGGATGGGTGTTGAATTAAAACCCAATAAGGATAAGGAACCAGACAAAAAAAATAATAGTGTGTCTAATCATTCTTGCAATTAATATTTCTAAAATTTGCTTTTTTGAATTCCCCCTAAAGACATCGGTTAATGTTGGGAAATAAGGAATTGGAGAGACAGCCATTATTAACAATGATTCTTTTTGTAACTTCTTGATCAAGAATTTTGTAATTAATCAAGCTCCAGATTAAGGTAAAAATAATTAGTAAGTTTAAAATCCAGATTGAGTATTTTATCACTCTTTTTTTTATTCATCTTTTTGGTTTTGTTAAAGTTTACTTTTTTTCTTTAATAAATTAGGCAATTCTGCTTTTTCTAATTTCTTTTTTTTCTCTTCTGCTTTTTCTCGACAACTTGCCCAATATTCGTTCTTTTCTATATTTGCTTTAAAGTGGCTTTCGCCTTTTATCCTAAGTTTCCAATAAATTATCTGGCCTTGAACAGTTTCTATTCTTCGCATAACTTTTTTCATTGCTCTTTTTGCTGCTCCTTTTTTTTGAGGAGATGCTTTAGAATCTTTAAGTGTTGCCTCTGTTTCTTTTTTCCATTTTAAAACCTCTTTTATTTCTTCTTGAATTTCTTTATACTTTTCTTTAATCTCTTCTTCAGTTAAAAGAGGATTTTTGTGCTTAGAATAATATTGTGTTGTCATATTTAATTTAAGTTTGTTTGATTTAAAAACTTTTTTTAGATATTTATAAGATTATTTTATATAATCTAAATCTTTATATACCTTTTAATTTATTTATATGTGTGGTAAATGACTTGATAGAAATAGCTTCTGAAATTATTCTTCATGGGGGACCTTTATCTTCTTCTGAAAGGTACACGTCCAATGTTGACAAAGTGACATACCATGATGATTGTGATTGCCATAATGGAGATTGTTCAGATTGCTACTGTACAGATTGTAACTAAGGTAGTTGATTAATTGCGGAGATTAATGTATATTCTTAAAAATGATAGATAAATTTAATGTAGTTTGGCTAGCTTTAACGTATAATTGTAATAATAAGTGTGTCTGGTGTTATTCTTCTTCTAATAAAGAAATTCTAAGAGAATCATTAGAAGAGAAGAAAATAATTCCGATTGTAACTTTTCTTAAACAGTTAGGAATAGAAAGAACAATTCTTATTGGAGGAGAACCGTCTATTTACCCTCATTTATATCTATTATTGGATGAACTAAAAATGCAAAAGATCCCTACGGGGATGATTACTAATGGGAGAAAATTTTCAGATAGAGCATTTACGCAAGAAATAGTTAGAAAAGGATTAAAGAATATTACTGTTTCAATAGAGGGATATAATTCTTCTACTCACGATTCCATTACTCAAATCCCAGGGAGTTATGCACAATCAATAAAAGGAATTAGGAATGCTGCAGAAGAAGGAATGATTGTTAATATAAATACGGTTATTACTAAAGATAATATTGGAAACTTAGAGCGAGTTGTAGATTCTTTTGTTGATGAACCGATTCAGGGAATTAGCTTTAATATTTGTGGTCCTTGTTTGATAAAGGGCTCTGATAATTTTCATGTACATAGTCCTTTTTATTCTGCTAAGGCTTTTGAGAAGATTTATCCTTATGTAATTTCCAAGGGGAAAACAGCAAGATTAGTTACTCCTACTCCTTTGTGTTTTTTTGAGGACGATTTTAGAAAGGAACAAAAAATAAAGAAAAATATTTCTGGAGGTCCTTGCCAATTGTCACATGGAAAAAATTTTGTAATTGACCCTTCAGGAAAAGTTCTTCCTTGTACGCACTTTATTGGATTTCATTTGTTAGATTTATT
>Ga0307992_1001903_pt1 | contig 12104 bp, 10 predicted proteins | sample EllFjometagen133_FD_203162 | JGI IMG/M metagenome (GOLD analysis project Ga0307992, IMG submission 203162) | Marine microbial communities from Ellis Fjord, Antarctic Ocean - #133 | ecosystem: Environmental > Aquatic > Marine > Unclassified | place: Southern Ocean | collected 2014-10-08
TTCTAGATATTTTCAATTTTTTCATTATTTTTTTAGGAGTATTTCCTTTACTTAATAATTTAACAATTAAATCTAGTTTAACTTGTCTTTTAGGTATAATATTTTTATTTGTACCCATTTTGTACCACCTCATTTTCCTTTTTAGTCTCTTTGTTAGTGTCTTTAGTGACACAAGTGTCACAATAGTTTCTACCAGTTGTTAATATACTTGTATATTTTACATATTGGAGTATTTTACAGTTATAGCAATTATCTCTAATTGGTTCATTAAGTTCTTTTAATTTATCTTTATTAAATTCAATAATGTTTTCAAGAGTATCCTCAAAAGGATATCCTTGTCGACCCATATAATCTTCTAATATATCCTTAGATATGAAATATTCTCTACCTCTTGCTTTTTTTTTCTTATTTTTTTTAAAAATAGGAATTTTGGATAAAGTTTTACCAACCCAATAACTATAATTTTTATAAGTGGGAAAATTTTCAGGGTCTTTGTTTAGCCAACTTTCTATTTGTTTAACTGTGTAATAGTCACTAGTGTCTATATGGTCATGAATTGTTTTAAAAAGTAAATAGTGTTTATTAGTAGAATAGTCTATGTAATCTCTATCATCAAAACTATCTGATAAATAATCTTCTATATTTTGATGAATGTCATCTCCAATGTATTTTGCTACACTTAAAATTCCTTTTGAAACTTCTAGATCTCTATTATTAAATTTAGATGATTGATAATTTTTGTAAATTTCATATATAGCTTTCCAATTTTGTATAATAAAAGTATATATTTTATTTTTGATTTCTTGCCAGATATCATCATTTTCATCAGGGCTTCTTTTACCTTTTTCTGTTTTTGTTCTTAGAAGTCTAATTATAAAACATCTAGATAAAGTAATGTCATCAATATCACCTGTGTTATTAATGATTTTTGGGGAGTATAAATCAAATAATTTAACTGAAAACATATTATTCCTACTTTCTGTTCTCATAGTTTGTCCACCTTTCTTATAGCCTGTTTTTAGTATTTGATTAATATATCTTTGTTTATCATCGTCAATTTTCTCATAGTCATCGATGATAAATGTAGGCTTATTAGCTTCACATAGCCTAAAAAGAGCTGATTCAGTTGGGTTTGTAGCGTTGATAGCATTAAAAGCAAGGTATCCTGTGATGTTGGTAAGCTTAGTTTTACCAGAATTCTTTTCTGAGTTTACAAATGGATAGCCATAAGCGTCAAACATTGTAAAGCAATAAGTTCCAATTACAAAACAAGTCATTATATCAAATATTCTTGGATCTTTAACATCTAAGTAATAGTCATATGTGTTTTTTATTTCATAAAATAGATTTCTTTTATTAATTGGTTCAGATTCATTAGTAATAAACTGATTGATAGATTCATTTGACCAGAATGTATTTTGCTCTAATAAATTGTTTCTGTAATTTATACCTGCTAATTTTATTTGATTATCACCTAAAGGTCCTTTAAATTTTTTTATTTTATTATCAGCACCTTTTTCTTCTTTTATAGTATTTATTCGGTTATAATCGACTAAGTATTGTTTATTAGATAGTACTATACAATCAGTTGGTTGATTTTTAATATATACCACTTTTCCAAAATAAAAATTATTATTGTGAATTCCTTGAGCTAAGTGGTAAAATTTAGGTTCTTTATTTTTAAAAATATTTTCTATCATTATCTTTTTTCCTTTCTTTAAATCTTATTATATGCTATATCTAAAATTTTATTTTTAATAGATGGTTTATTTTTATAAATAAAAACAAAACAAAAATCATTTATTATAATAAAAGTTTTCTTATATTCTATAAAAATTTTACATTTTGGATTTTCTTGTTGTTTTAGTATTTCTTTTTTAAAATTATTAAATTTTTTAAAAAATAAAGTTATATGTTTTCTTTTGAGTTTTGAAATAGGTACAATATCATTTGTAGGGTATATTTGAAATCTAATTAATGATCTAAAATAAGATTTGCATTCATTTGGAGATATATCTTCAAAATAATCTTCTGCTGAAAAATCATTATAATTCATTCTTTCTTTTTTTATTTTATTCATATTTTTATTCTCCTGGCATTTAGCCAAACTATATAGATAATTTAAGTACCAAACTTGTTATCTGGGTATTTAGACTTTAAATTATGTCTAAATATTTTTTTTAAGAATAAGCTATTTTAGTTATATTTATATGTATTTGGGTGTATTATTTATTTATGTCTATATTAATGGGTAAATTGTGGTAGTGTGAATAAAACAATTGTTGAATTTATATCTAAAAATGAAATTGTAAGTAACTCAGAAATATTTGAATTTATAGAAGATAATTATGCTAGTTTATTAGATGCAGGTTCTAATTTAGCTGCTAATAAAAAAAAAGTTTATAGACTATTAAAAAAGTTATGTGCAGAACCGAAATGTATTTTAAAATCTATAAATTATGAAGATGCAAAAATATATGGTTATAATAAGTCTAAAGGGCCTGGTAACATTCCACTATATTACTTATTGACAAATTCTAAGGCAAATTATGATGTATTATATTTATTAGTAGAAAATTTATTGAGTAGTAATAAATCAAAAGTAAAAATAGCTAAATTAATGTTAGAAAATAAAAAATTATTACCTTCTGAAATGGTGTTTTTATCTGAAAACTTAGTAAATCAATCAATCAATTTAGAGCTAAAATCTGAATTAATAAAGTTACTTGAATTTAATATAATTAATAAAAGTATAATTCCTTCAAATTCTAAATTTAAAATTAATATATTTAATTTTTTTAATGATTTTCTATCTTTAGATATTATAGAGGATGTTAAAGATATTTCAGTCTATCCTTCAGAATATAATTATAAACTTATTTCAAGAAAAGGAGTTATAGCTATATTATCTATTTTTGATTTTGATTTGGTTTTAAAGTTATTAAAAAGAGATTTAGAAAAATTAAATGATTACAATGATAATAACTCTAATGATCTGTTTAATAAATCATTAATAGTAAATGAGACTTATACTCAAAAAGGGGTTAGTAAATTAATTTATATTGATAATATGCATTTGTTATTAGATATACTAGATGATATTACAGATAAATATCCTAAACTTAAAAATATTTTGTATACATTAGTTACAGACTTAAAAACTAATTGTAAAATGGATTTAAATGATTGAAAATAAGAAGAGAATGGAAATAACTTTAGATAATTATACGTATAAATATCTTAAAGAGAAGAAGATTAATGCATCTAAACTTATAAGACAATTGCTTAGAGTAGCTTTATTTAGTGCATCTAACAATGACACTAACGGCACAAACTCGTGGTTAAAGCGCCAGACTCATAATCTGGAGACCGCCAGTCCAAATCTGGCTCGAGGCACTTTTATTCTTTTTTTAATTCAACAGATTCATTTAAAATATGTTTTAAATTAATATTTATAAAACGTGTTTTTGTATGATTAAAAAAAATAAAATTTTTAAAGATAATTATTGTAATAAAAATTTATTTGTGTATTCTATTTTATTTACAATGTTATTTGTAATTTTATTTATTTTAATGAAATTAAATATTTCCACTAAACTAGATGTGGTTATTAATTTATTTTTTGTAAGTATTCAAACAAACTTTTTAGTTTCATTATTTTTAATAATTACTGAACTTGGTTCATCTATTTTTGTAGGTATAGTGTCTATATTTGTTGCAATTTATTTATATGTAAACAAATCATTTAAAGCATTAAAAATATTTATTTCTGCAATTGTTATTGAACTTGGAGTTGTTTATATTTTAAAGCATCTTATTTCAAGAATAAGACCATTTAATACTTTAAAAACACTTTTTAGTTTTCCAAGTGGTCATGCTGCAATTTCAATTGTATTTTTAGGATTTATTAGTTGGTTTTTTTGGAATAAAAATAAATTTGTAAGTTATACTATGTGGGTTTTAATACTATTAATTGGTATTTCACGTCTTGTTCTTAACATGCATTGGTTTACTGATGTTTTAGCAGGTTATGCAATAGGCCTTGCAATATTATCTTTTTGTGTTTTCTTTTATAATAATTATTTTTGATTGTTTTTAAAAAAATCAAAACTTTTATAAATAAAATGTACCCTAATATTATTAGGATGGTGAAGATATGAAACAAATATATGTTACAAATTTTTATTTAAATAATACTTCTATTTTCGTCAGACGGCACCAATAGACTAAAATATTAATAGTCTAATTTTTCGTTTTATAATTTATATTTAGTTTTTAGTATATTTATCTCTAATTCTAGATATATTTATAATTTTAGACTGTAACGATAGCTATCGTTATAAAAAAATAAATATTGGTGATTAAAAATGCAAATGAATGAAAATAATAAACTAAAAAAAATGCAAATGTATCTTTTGAATGCAGAAGAAAATGCACTTCCCAAAGATGCATATTTACAAGTAGATTTTGCATGTAATGCTAAATGTATTATGTGTGATATTTGGAAAAATCCTTTTATTGGTGATACGGTTTTGTTATATTCAATAATAGATAAACTTTCAAATCTAAATTTTGAATATATTACTCTTTGGGGTGGCGAACCTTTACTTCATCCAAAAATCGATGATTTGATTGTTTATGCGAAAAATAAAGGTTTAAAGGTTCAAATGATAACAAATGGTTCACTATTAGATGAACATATTGATGTAATTTGTGAGCATGTTAATAATTTAGTTGTTTCAATTGACTCTGGTAATGCAAGTATACACGATGATATTAGAAATAAACCCAGGCATTTTTTCATTAGCTGTTAATGGTATTAAGGAATTATTAGCAAAGGAAAAACATCCAAATATTGAAATTGATTGTACAATATTAAATGAAAATATATCTAGTCTTGAAAGTATTGTAAAACTTTCAAAAGATCTTGGTGGTGTTTTTGTTGATTTTGATCCAGTTCAAATTTTAGGTGTTGGTAATAATTCAAAATATAAATTTCAATCAGATATTTCTGGAGTTTTTAAAATGCAAGAACTTGCAAAAAAATATAATATAGAAATAACAAGCCCTGAAAAAATGAAATTGATTGAAAAATATTTGAAAAATCAAAATATTGTTATGCCTTGCTATAGTTATTGTAAAGATATGTTAATTTCACCTAAAGGAGATGTTCATACTTGTTGGACTATTGGTGAGGTTATTGGTAATGTTTTAGATAATGATTTTGTTAATCTTTGGTATAAGGCTTTAGCTAAAAACAAAGATGTTCTTACTGGTAATAAAAAAGAATGTTTTGGTTGTGGTTTTAGTCATAGCAGAATGCCTGATGTTGGTTATTCACATATTGTTGAAAAAGCAAATCAAATACGTTTAGCACATATTGAATCAAAATCGTTTAAGTAAATGATCTAATTTGGTCATTTTCTTTTTTTTATTTTTTAGTTCTGTTTTTAAATGTTTTATATTATATTTTTATATTAAATTTATATAAAATGGTAATTAATCATGATATCTGTATTTTTTGAACTTGCAATTATAATAGGAATTGCAACCATAATAGGTCTTTTGGTTAAAGCATTAAAACAGCCATTGATTATAGGATATATTTTAACTGGTCTTGTAGCTGGTCCTTATTTTCTTAATATTATTAGTTCAATTGAAACCATTGAAATTTTTTCCTCAATTGGTATTGCTCTTTTACTTTTTGTTGTTGGACTTCACTTAAATCCAAAAATAATAAAAGAAGTAGGAAAGGTATCAATAATAATTGGTATTGGACAGGTATTAGTTACTTTTATTTTAGGTTTTTTACTTTCTAGATTTTTAGGTTTTCAATTGTTATTGTCTGCATACATTGCAATAGCATTAACTTTTAGTAGTACAATTATTATTACTAAATTATTATCTGATAAGGGTGACGCTAATAGACTTTATGGTAAAATAGCTATTGGTGTTTTAATTATTCAAGATTTAATTGCAATGTTATTTTTAATGATTGTTTTATCTACTGCAACTTCTATGAATTTATCATCAAGTCTTTTAAAAACTTTATTTAGTGGATTAATATTAATTGGAATTGTTTTTTTATTTGGAATATATGTTTTGCCAAAACTCACAAAATATATTGCAAGATCTCAAGAACTTTTACTTTTGTTTTCAATTAGTTGGGCTTTGGTTTTGTCTGCTGTTTTTTATGTTTTTAATTTTTCAATTGAAGTTGGAGCTTTTTTAGCTGGTATGACTTTATCCATGTCACCCTATAAGCATGAAATCAGTTCTAAAATGAGTCCAATAAGAGATTTTTTCATAGTTATTTTCTTTATATTTTTAGGTTATCAAATGGGTTTTTCTAATATACATTCTCAAATTTTACCAATTATTTTACTTTCTTTATTTGTTTTAATAATTAAACCAATTATTGTTATTATTTTTATGGGTGTTTTAGGTTACTCTAAAAGAAATAGTTTCTTGTTAGGTGTATCTTTAGCGCAAATAAGTGAATTTTCTTTAATTTTAATTGCTCTTGGTATTTCTGTGGGTCACTTAGATGTATCTATTATTTCTGTTTTAACAGCAGTCACATTAATTACAATGGCAGGTTCTAGTTATTTAATAATTTATGCTGACAAAATATATCCAAGATTTTCAAAATTACTTTCTTTTTTTGAAAGAAAAGGAAAGAAGGTTGATGATGTTTCTTATAAAAATGCGTCAAGTCATGAAGTTGTAATTTTTGGGTATGATAGGATTGGTTTTGATCTTGTAATTTATCTTAAAAGACATAAAACTAGTTTTTTAATTGTTGATTATAATCCTCAAACTATTCTTAAACTTTCAAAAAGAAAGATTTCTTGTATTTATGGTGATGTTACAAATATGGAACTTTTAAATGAGCTTGATTTTAATAAAACAAAAATGGTTATTTCTAATATTTCAAGTTATGAAACAAATATTACTTTTATAAATAAAATTAAAAAGTTAAATAAAAATATAATAATAATTGTTACTTCAAATAGAGTTGATGACACCTTCCATTTTTACAAAGAAGGGGCAACACATGTTGTTATGCCATCTTTATTAGGTGGAGAACACATTTCTTCTTTAATTAATAAAAATCATTTCAATAAAATAAAATATATTGAAGATAAGTTTAAACATATTTCTTCCTTTGAAAATAGAGAAGAACTTGATTATGAAGATGTTTAATTTATTTAAATGCTTTAAAGATATATTTATAAATATAATATCCTAAATATTAATAACAACTAATTTTAAAATATAAAGATATTTATGAAATATACAGGGTTAACTAAAGAAAAAGCTAAAGAAAATTTAGATAAGTTTGGTTTAAATGAGATTATTGATCTCCATAAGGTTAAATGGTATTCTGTTCTTTTAAGACAGGTTAAAAATAATTTTATTGTTTATCTTTTATTTGGTGCTGCTTTTCTTTCTTTTTTAGTTGGTAAAGTAACAACTGCATATACAGTTATTGCTGTAATTTTAATTGTTGTTGGTGCTGGTTTTTTTCAAGAGTTTAAAGCTGAAAAAGCAGTCTCTGCTCTTAAAAAAATGATAACTCCTAATACCCTAGTTATAAGAAACTCAAAAGAAGATGAAATACTATCTACAGAAATAGTGCCTGGAGATATTTTAATATTAAGAACAGGTGAAAGAGTTCCTGCTGATGCAATTATTCTTGATTTTAAAAATTTACTTATAAATGAATCTATTCTTACTGGTGAATCAAAAGAGGTTCAAAAAATAATTTCTTTAAAAGAACCATTTACTGATGATAATTTTGTGTTCATGGGTACTTATATTGTAAGTGGAAAATGTACTGTTAAAGTAATGCATACTGGAATGAATACTAAATTTGGAAAAATAGCAGGATTAATTTCAGGTATTGAAAAAGAACTTCCATTACAAAAAAAAGTAAACAAAGTAACTAAATATTTTTCATTAATTGGACTTTGTTTATCTATTTTAACTGGTGTTTTAGTTTTATTAAAATCACCAATTATTACAAAAGATATAATTATTGAAGTAATTATTCTTGTAATTGCAATTTCAGTTGCAGCTTTTCCTGAAGGTTTACCTTTGGTTTTAGTATCTACTTTATCATCTGGTGCTTATAGAATGGCAAAGAAAAATGCAGTTGTAAACAGAATGTCAATCATTGAAACCTTAGGTGAAACAACAGTTATTTGTACAGATAAGACAGGTACAATTACAAAAGGTGAAATGACTGTTAGAAAAATTTATTTAGATAATCAATTATATAATGTTTCTGGTGTTGGATTTGATAGACAAGGGGTCTTTTTTAAAAACTCAAAAAAAATAATCTTTACTGAAAATAAAGATTTACTTTTACTTTTAAAATCAGGAGTTTTATGTAATGATTCATATATTAAAGAAATTAAAAACGATTCAAGATATAAAATAACTGGAACACCAACTGAAGCTGCTTTATTAGTTTTAGCTTCAAAAGCAGATATTTTTAAAGAAGACTTTGATATTTCACGTGAAGAAGAAATTCCTTTTTCATCAGAAAGAAAACTTATGAGTGTTTTAGTTAAAGAAAAAAACATAAGTACAGTTTATGTTAAAGGTGCTGTTGAATATATTTTAAAAAATTGTACTCATATTTTAAAAAATGGAAAAAAACATGTTATTACTAAAAAAGATATTTTAGAAATTGAAAATAAAAACTCATTGATGGCTAAAGCATCACTTAGAACTTTAGGTTTTGCATATAAAATAACAGATATTGAAAATTTAGAATCAGATTTAGTATTTATTGGTTTTATAGGTATGGAAGATCCACCTAGAGCAGAAGTTAAAGAAACAATTTCTCTTTGTAAAATAGCTGGTATTAAAGTTAAAATGATTACTGGGGATAATAAAGAAACTGCAATTTCAATTGCAAAAGAGATTGGACTTCAAGATGGTTCTGTTCTAGAAGGTTTTCAAATAGATGAACTTTCTGATGATGAGTTATCTAGAATTATTGAAAATGTTTCTGTTTTTGCAAGAGTAAGACCAGAGCATAAATTAAGAATTGTACGTGCACTTAAACAAAACGGTGAAATTGTAACCATGACTGGAGATGGTGTTAACGACGCGCCTGCTCTAAAAGAAGCACATGTTGGTGTGGCTATGGGGATTACTGGTACTGATGTATCAAGGTCAGTTGCTGATTTAACACTTAAAGACGATAACTTTGCAACTATTGTTTATGCAATAAAAGAAGGAAGAACAATTTTTTCAAATATACGTAAGTTTATGACTTATCAATTATCTTGTAATTTTTCAGAATTATTTATTATTATTTTTGGTGTTTTGCTTGCAAGTAATTTTGGATGGAGAATTCCAATTCTTTTACCTCTTCAAATTTTATTTATGAATATTGTGACAGATAACTTACCTGCAATCGCCTTAGGGTTCAATCCATCTTCAAACGATGTTATGAATGAAAAGCCATTAAAAAGAGAAATTTTAACTAAAAATTTAATAATTGTTCTTTTATTTTCTGGAGTTTTAATGACTTTTTTTACATTATCAGTATATTATATTACTTATAATGTTTTACATTTAAGTTCAGCTCATGCAGCAACAACTGCTCTTTTAACTTTAATTATGCTTGAAATTTTAGGTGCATTTAATTTTAGATCTTTTAGAAAAGGAGTTTTGGATAGATCCTTGTTTGTAAATAAGTATCTTTTCTATGCATCAATGGTTTCTATAATTGCAACTATTGCGATAATCTATACTCCTCTTAACAAAGCTTTTGAAACAATTCCATTAATGCCTATTGAATGGATTGTTGCTTTATCTATTGGTCTATTGTTTGTTTTAATTTTTGATAGTTTAAAGAAAATTAACAAAAGAACTAAGTTTTGGTCAATTGAAGGTTAGTTTTTTCTTTTTCTTATTATTTATATTTCTTTTGCTTTATATATTATATATTAAGTATAAATCGAGGAGGATGTTAATATATGCTTGATATAAAATACATACGAGAAAACGAACAACAAGTTAGAGATAATTTAAATAAAAAATTTCAAGAGCATAAATCCTCATCGTTAGATAAATTAATAATTTTAGATAAGGAATATAGAGAAAATTTAAAAATCGCTAATGATTTAAAACATAAAAGAAATAAATTAACTGAAGAGATTGCTGTGTGTAAGCATAACAACAAACCAGTTGACGAACTTTTAAAAGAAGTTAGAGAACTACCAAGCAAAATAAAAGAAATGGATGTAATCTTAAAATCTTTAAAAGAAGAAATCTATGCACTTCAAAAAATGATGCCAAACATTATCAGTAATGAGACACCTATAGGTAAGGATGATTCTGAAAATAAAGTTACTGAAGAGTTTGGAGAAATTAAAAAGTTTGATTTTGATATAAAAAGTCATTCTGAAATTGCAGAGGCATTAAATGTAATTGATTTCGATTCTTCAAGAGAAAATTCAGGTAAAGGTTTTTATTATCTTTTAGGTGATTTAGCACTTTTAAATAATGCTCTAATAAGATATGCTCAAGATATTTTGGTTAAAAAAGGTTATACATATATCTTACCGCCATTAATGATCAACAAAAAGGCATGTGATGGTGTTATTGACTTTGATTTTTTCAAAGATATGGTGTATAAAATTGAAAATGAAGATCTTTATATGATAGGTACTTCTGAGCATCCACTTATCTCTATGTTTATGGAAAAAGTAATTCCTGAAGAAAACCTACCATTAAAACTCTTTTCATACACATCATGTTTTAGAAAGGAGATTGGTGCTCATGGTCTTGATGAAAGAGGGCTTTTCCGTTTACATCAATTTGATAAGATTGAACAAGTGATTATTTGTAAGCCAGAAGACTCAATTAAATTATTTGAAGAAACAAAGAATAATTCTATTGAAATATTCAAAGGACTTGGTCTACCAATAAGAATTTTAGAAATCTGTTCTGGAGATTTGGGTGATCAAAAATACAGACAAATTGATCTTGAAGCATTTTCTCCAAGAAGAAATGGGTTTATTGAGTTAGGTTCTTGTTCAAATTTAACTGAATCACAAGCAATAGGGTTAAATATTAAGGGTAAGACTAAGCAATCTGATAAATATTATGTTCACACCCTAAATAACACTGCTATACCTACTCAAAGAACCTTGGTTGCAATCATTGAAAATTTCCAAACAAAAGAGGGTACTATTAAAATTCCTGAAATTTTAGTTCCTTATATGTATGGAAAGACCGAGATCTTAAAGCATACTAAGTTATTTTAGATTTATAAAATAACTTCTTTTTTATTTTTTTTATTACATAAAAGGTAGTGTATTAATATTTTCCTTATCTTCGACTAACATTAATTCAATATCTATATTGTTAATAAATAATTTATTTAATTCATCTATTGTTTTTTGTATCTCTTTAACATTTTCATGAAATAACTGAATAATTACATTTGGATTATTAATAGATATTACTAAAGAATTTATTAAATTATGGTTGTTACAAAATAACATTATTTTTTGTTTGGTATTAGTATCTAAATTTTTAATTGAACATAATAATAAAGAAAAAGAGTAATTTAATTTAGACATATCAAATATTAATCTGTGCCCACTTATTATACCTTCTTTGTAATATTTTTTAATATTGTATATAATTAATTCACAAGATATATCTGTATTTTTAGATATCTCGATAATTTTTGTTCTATAATTTTTTTCTAATTCTAAAAGTATTAATTTATCGTTTTTACTCAATTTAACTAAATCATTATTTAAATTTGAATTAATAATATTTTCTTTGTTATTTTTTAAAAATTTTAATGGATATAATTTAGTTAAAATAGGTTTTATTATTAAATGATCATAAATTAATAAGTCTTTTAATTTATTAGTTAAATAATCTTGTATTTCAAGTTCATCTTTAAATATACAATTTAAATATAAATTATATTTTCCGTAACATCTTCCCTTAGAAATACAATTCATATCATTTTTGATGTTTAAATCTTTATTTTTGCATTTTAATAAAATTATTACTTGTAAATGATATCCTAATTTATTGTAGTTAAATATAGTTGCAAATTT
>Ga0307992_1001904_pt1 | contig 12101 bp, 13 predicted proteins | sample EllFjometagen133_FD_203162 | JGI IMG/M metagenome (GOLD analysis project Ga0307992, IMG submission 203162) | Marine microbial communities from Ellis Fjord, Antarctic Ocean - #133 | ecosystem: Environmental > Aquatic > Marine > Unclassified | place: Southern Ocean | collected 2014-10-08
CCTGAGGTGGTTTTTGCCCGACAATATAGAATTTCACATCTTTTATCTTTTCCCTAATCAGCGGCAAGATCTCTGTATAGAAATAAACTACAGCATCAACATTTGGTTTATGCCCGAAATTCCCCAGGAACATAACTGCATTTTTCTCTGGCTTGCGCTTATCCGGCTTGAAGAAATCAACATCTACTCCATGCGGTACGATCTTAACTAGCAAATTTTTATTATAATGCAGAACCTCTTCCCTGCCTTCCGGTGTAAGTGTAAGAGTTAGATCGTCATCAGCATACATTTTGAATTCATAAGGACGTAAACGAACATAATAAAAAAACGCTTTCACAGCATCCCAGGAAAATGGCTGCTTCTTCATAAGCTTAAGCCTGGCTACTGTATAACATTCATGAACCGACATCACCTTCTTAGTAGATTTGGGAATATACTTATTCTTATAGAGATATTGTGCCATCATTGTGAATTCAGAAATTACTACATCATAGTTTTCCTGGGAAACCATCTCGCCAGCTTTCTGTTCCATTTCCCTGGAATACTCCTGCAGCATATAGTTGGGCCGTGCTGAAAAGAAGAAATCAAAGATATTACGCAGAATTCCCCTTTTAGCTGGATATGGCACATGTTCCACTCTCTTACAGTATTTGCCAACTGTGTCTATATATTGTTTCTGCTCTTCCCTGATAAAAGAAAGCAAATGAACTTCATGATCTGCTGAAAGATATTTAACCCGATTGTAAATAATTATAGGACCTCCCACAATACGTGAATGCGGGAAAACCTTTGGAATAAACAGTATCTTCATAATATGTCTCCTTTCATCTTTTTTCTATTTCTATTCATCTTTCGTGTCAAGATGAAAAATAATTCCTTTAAATTAATTGATGATACCTTCGATAGAAATAAAAATAAACCAGTTACTTTCATCTTTTATTTTGACATTAGAACTTTCATAATTAGTTTGTCTCAAGATATTAGTTCTTTATATAAACATACGGGGGTGTCCTGGTTTCGACAGGGATAAAGGGGATTGCTGATGCATGCCGAGAAGATTACCTACTCGTTAATCACGGTGATAAACAAATTAAACGCAAACGATAACTTTGCACTAGCTGCCTAAGTGTAGCTACGGTTCCTGCCTGACTTTGTTGTTAGGTCGGCAGATAACCGCCATAATTAGCAACTATAAACGACAGATGTCTATGATGTCGTCCGAAATTCTATAGACGTGTTTTCCTGCTTGGTTTGACTGTTTCCCTTTGGGAAAGCGAGATTAAAAACAGCTAAGCATGTAGATTCGGCTTTTGACTTATTTTTGGACGCGGGTTCGATTCCCGCCACCTCCACCATTATTCGCTTGAAGCGGAGCGAAATGTGAAGAATGTCACGCCGTAATAGCTTTAGCTATGAAGGCGGACAAAAACTATAAAGTATTAACCCGCTCCAAGTCTACGACTCGGCAGGCCAATTTATGAAAGAATTTTATTTTGTTTACATCTTAGAATCTATATTACAACCTGAAAATTATTACACAGGGCAGACTAAAGATGTTATCTCCAGATTAAAAAAACACAACGAAGGCGGATGTCCTCATACAGCAAAATTCAAACCCTGGCAAATTAAGAATTACTTCGCTTTTAATTCAAAAGAAAAAGCTCTAAAATTTGAGAAATACTTGAAATCTGGATCAGGAAGGGAATTTGCCAGAAGACATTTCTGAGTTTAGCAATATACGAATACTGTCACACCATTCTAGATTTATTATTCTTGACGAATTCGAACTAGAGACTTTTAGGATTCTCGGTGAAATGGCACTTTTATTTAGGGTGGTGTAATTAATACAATGCATAGACTCAAATTTTATTCGTTGATCGATATGTCTATTAGACATAATCTTATTAAACTTTTAGAAATCGTTAAAAACTTCGACGATACAAAGCAAGATTACACAATAAATGAAATCATAGAATTTTATAATGTCACTATATTTATCAATAATAATCTATTCTTAACAAAGTGGTCAGAAGATGAAGTAAAGTTAATCAAGGATTCAAACAAGCAATTTAAAATCCTAATCAATAAATTATTTAGTTCTATTTCTGGTATTAACTTAGGACAATTATACGATACGATTGATTGGAATTACAAAGACAATTTTTGGGAAATCATTGAAAAGTTTAATACATTTAATGTATTTACCGAAAATGAATTTATTAAATTTATTAATCAGAACTCGCCCGATTTAAGAAACATCCTGCGTAACAAAAAAACAGTATCTCATTTTGATACTGCTGTTAAAGGCTATATCATGTCCAATCCTATAAATACAGAAGTATTAATAGATAACTTTGAAGTTCATGATAATCAATTTGCATTACATTTACCCAAATCATTATCCATTAAAGATAAAGAACTTTTGATTGTCAGTTACATTAACAGTTCAAATCCAAATCTTAATTACTTACGTTTATTAGCCATTATTCAAAATAATAAAGATAAGATAGTAATATCAGATAAAGTTCGTTTGACCGCAATAAAAAAAACACAAGAGATTGAGAACAGAATGTTCGCAAATAGAAGTGGATTTAATGTAAATCTTGCAGTAAAATTCAGAGAACAAGAAGAAAAAGTTCTTGTTAAATCAGACAAACATTCATTCGAATACTCATATAGTACAAAGTGGATTAAAGAAAACAATGATTATTCTACTCTTTTAATTAATTTCATTCATTTATTTAAATATGTAGATCAGCAAATGAGGATTTCTTTAACAAAGAATATTTCAGAAATGGGAACAATTGAGAGAATAGTAATCTTACGCTCTCAAAATTCATATAGTCCAGGTATGGGTTTTATTAATAAAAATAATATGGCAAATCTTCAAATGATTGGCTATTATAATCAATTAGAGCAAATGGATATCTTTTTAGAGGATATTATTGAGTGGTTTTTTCAAGAATATCTTTTAACTGAATTTAAGGCACAAGATTATCGAATAAAAATTCCGTCAAAGGAAGCTAAATATTTCGAAAAATGTAGATCTATTTTACCAGAGATGGAAAGTATTTTGAAACAATTTAATCTTTATGTCGACGACGGAAAGATAGACCACGAATTACTTCAGATATCTTCAGAACATTTACTTCTTAGAAATTGTAAGAGCTTAATTGAAAAAAAATACATTTATGCCGATAATAACGATTTTCAAAGGATAACTCATTACTTTTTCTCAGATCAGTGTATGTTAGCATATATTGAAAGAATTTCCAAAAGATATAATAATTTTTATGAATTAATTCGAAAAGAGTCAATAAACATGGATGATTTTGCTGATTATCAAATTCCTGACTTAAACTGGCTATTAGAAAATAATTTTATTGAAATTAAAGATAACAAAATTGGTTTTTCTAACTTAATCCAAATCTTAATCTTAAAAGATTTATATTTCAACGATGTTATTAATTACTTACGGTATCCTCCAGAAATACGAACAGAAATTGATAAATTTATTGATAAAGGCTTATTAAAATCGGAATCATCCTTATTTTCAAAACCCGAGCAAGATTATTTAAACTATCATTTAAATAAATCGACATTTAATGATTCATTAGATTTACGTAACAAATATAGTCACGGTACTCAACCAAATGATAAAAATGATGAAGATATACACAAGGTTAATTATATGATAATTTTGAAATTACTTATTTTGATTATCTTTAAAATTAATGATGAATTTTGTCTTGCAGATGAATAATCGAAATTCGATTGTTCTTTCACAGTGCAATGCTGGGTGTTATCTTTTACTTAGTTGAATATCTGCATACAGCATAATTCAAATCCTGGAAATTATTATCTTTTGTGTCCTTCAATTTTCAATGCTTTCCACTTCCCCACTATTACCTTAAAGATAAAAATACTAAATTCTTATTGACAGTTTGACAAATTCGTCAAACTTGCAATCAAAAGGAGAACATAATGAGTTATTCAAAAGAAAAGTATGAAATGCTGTCGGATATTTTAAAGGCAACTGCCCATCCGGTAAGATTATATATCCTGGAAACCTTATCAGAAAAAAAACTATGCGTCAAAGAATTTGCTGACGAATTGAATTTTGATATTTCCACTATATCAAAGCATCTGACTCAAATGAAGAATAGCGGTCTTATATATGATCAGCGGGAAGGAAACTGCGTATATTATTATATTCGTTGTGACTGTGTTGCCCGTTTCTTAATTGCAGCAAAAGATATTTTACTCACTAATCTGGCTAGAGAAAAAGAACTAATAAACAAATAGGAAAAAATAAAATGAAGATAGAAGTATTAGGCTCAAACTGTAAAAGATGCAAATCATTAGAAGAGATCGTTAGAAAAGTTGTAAGTAATAATAATATCGAAGCAGAGATCGAAAAAATTACAGACCTGCAAATTATAATGAACTATGGTGTTATGAACATTCCCGCCCTGGTAGTGGATGGTATAGTAAAATCAACCGGGAAAGTACCTAAGGCAAAACAGATCCTCGGATTTATAAAAGGTTGAATATGTTCCAATTCTTAGAAACATTTGCTGAATATATTACAAACCTGGTTGGATTAGATCCAACCTATCACTGGGGTGAAGCCTTAATATTCTTTATTTATGACACTTTGAAGATCATCATTCTATTGAACATAATGATATTTTTGATCTCGTATCTCCGCTCATACATAAATCCGAACCGTTTGAAAAAGGTTATCTCGAAGGTAAACGGTATTGGAGGTCACTTCCTGGCATCGATCTTCGGGATCGTAACTCCGTTTTGCTCCTGCTCATCAGTTCCCATGTTCATTGCTTTTGTGGAAGCCGGCATACCGGTTGGTGTTACACTCTCCTTTCTCATCACCTCCCCGATCGTAAATGAAGCTGCTTTTGCTATATTACTGGCTTCTTTTGGTTGGAAGATAGCGCTGATCTATGTATTGTGCGGTGTCTTTGTAGGCGTAACGGGAGGACTTATAATTGGCCGGTTCAAACCTGAAAGATGGGTAGAATCATATGTTTTTGATATGAAGTTCAATAACTCAAATGGTGATCAGTTCTCTTCTCAAAAAGATCGGATCAGCTGGGCTTTTGAGCAAGTAAAGGACATTGTAAGCAGAGTCTGGTATTTTGTTTTGATCGGTATCGGTATTGGAGCTGTTATACATGGTTGGATTCCAAATGGTGCACTGGCAAAATATGCTGGTGCGGATAATCCTTTCTCTGTAATTGTTGCCACCATATTCGGCATTCCCCTTTATTCCAATGCTTTGGGAACAATCCCTATCGCTGAAGCCTTGATAAGTAAAGGTGTAGGTATTGGAACTGCTTTGGCTTTCATGATGGCTGTTACCGCTCTTTCACTACCGGAATGCATAATCCTTAAAAAGGTAATTAAACCAAAACTGATCGGTATTTTCATAATTACCACCGGTATCGGTATTATCTTCACAGGTTACCTGATCAACTTCTTATTTTAAAGATCAAAGTGTTAAGGTAACGTAAGATTATTTTTATATGTTCTTTTGTTTCACTCTCAACTTTGAGAGATTTAATGAAAGGTGCTATTTAGGAGAAACCTTAACTTTTCCTGATTTCTTGAGTGCGGAAAGGTAGAAGGTGATAGCTAAGATTACAACCGCACAAAATATGGGTATAAGATAAGAGTAATTAATACTGTGATCACCTATTACACCCATAGAGCCGGAAATTATTACGTTACCAATACTGGCAAAGGCAAATACCATACCATTGAAAAGTCCAACTTCACGTGGTGGCAGTTTCTGTACCGAATATTTTTGCATCAGCGGGAAGGTTGGTGCCATTGCTGCTGCCAGCAAAACAAAGAATATAGGTTTACTACTTAATAGAAGTAAAACCAGGAAAACTATCGACAATATACTGCTGAGTTTAGCAGAATTCAGTTTACCCAGTAACTTTTCCATAAATTGTATCATCAATCTGGATATTGTAAATACTATCCAGTAGAAACTGAGCATCAACGAAGCGAACTGGACACTATGCCCCATCGCATCACTTAGCAGGTTACCGCTCCACATCACTATTCCCTGCTCACTTCCAGCCTGGAATATAATGATAATGAGCACAGGCAGAACGAAACTTTTACGGATGATGCTAAAAGCTTCTTTAAATTTTATATTATCATATTTTCTATTCTCAATTAAACTTGTGGAAGCTACGTAAGCTATGAAACCTATAAACATAACAACAAGAAGATAGTAGAAATAACGATAATTTATTTCATGTTTAAGCAGTACACTGATGACAGCCGGAGTAATGATTCCACCAATACCGAAGAAAGCATGGAACACCCCGTAATTCTGGTACTTCAGTTTAATATGAGCAAAAATGGTCGAGGTATTAGTGAGACCGAAAGCAGTGGAAATACCAATGAGTGTAATGCCGATAAGGAAAAGATAAATATTACTGGAAAAAGCCAATAAAATGCTGGCAAATAGACTTATCAACAGGAAATAAAGGTTTAGTCTTTTCAAACCCAGTCGAGCAGATACAGAAGCAATGATAACATTGGTTATGAATCCGCCAAGTGTACTGATGATGGGAATAATAGCAGATTGAGCTATAGAGAGATCATACTCTTTCTGAAAAGTCGTAATAAGCGCTGGAATGGATACGGCAGCCATTGAGAGAGCTATCATCTGCGCCAGAATTAGTACTCTTATTTTTCTATCTTTATCCATTTATAACCACAATTTGACCTTTAAACTTTTTTCTTAAATTTTAAAGAAGGTTTCATCCGTCAATGTAAAAAAAACAGGGTAAATTATAAATAACTTGGCAATAAATATCCTGATTATATATTATCCAAAAAAATAGGAGGAGAAATGAAAGATCTATTAGCAGCTATAAAAGATGCCATGCGTGGTGAAATGGACAGTATAAATATTTACAAACACGCACTTGCAAACACAAATGATGAAGAAGTAAAAGCATTTTTTGAGAATAGAGTTAAAGAAGAGAAGGAACATTACAACTACCTGGTAGATCATTACAGTTCACTTACAAATGATAAAGCACTGAAGAAAATAGAATTTACTGAAGGTGAAAATCTGATTTTTTCGGAAAATTTCAAACGCAGGATCGGTGAGAGCCAGATCTTGTTCTCAGCTATTTCCGTGGCTACCATGCTGGAGAAGAACGCTTTTGAATTTTACGGTAGAGCAGCTGAAAAGACTAAAGATATACAGATGAAAGAATTCTTTAATAAAATGGCTACCTGGGAAAAACAGCATTATGATGATCTTCTGGAAATTGCAGAAGAATCGGAGCAGTATTATTGGCAACAGAACAGATTTGAACCATTTTAAGAAAATATTATATTAGAAAAACGTTGGAATATGCTGTTAACAGCACTCAGCTGCCCCTGGCAGCTGGTTTTGCCCTCTGACGGCAGGCATTACAGCACTAACTTCAACTTGACATAAAATCACTATCTCATCATTTGAGCACAATTGTTTTGGAGAGTGATAATGGATAAAAAAGAAAATATCGTAAAGTTAACCCATTTTGTAAAAGCGGCTGGCTGAGCTGGCAAGGTGAGTCCGGCGGACTTAAAAATAATACTCAGTGGTCTAAACTTTCCCTCTTCTGATAGAACACTGGTGGATAGAACTGATAATGATGATTCCGGAGTTTACAAAATAACGGATGATATTGCTATAGTGCAGACAGTTGATTTTATAACTCCTGTAGTTGATGATCCCTATATATACGGTCAGATAGCAGCTGCCAACAGTCTAAGTGATATTTACGCCATGGGAGCGAAAGTAAACACGATCCTCAATATTGTAGCTTATGATAATTGCCATTTAACCAAGCAAATACTGCATGATATACTGCATGGCGGAATGGATAAGATAAGGGAAGCCGGCGGCGTTGTTCTGGGTGGACATACCATAGAAGATATTGAGATGAAATACGGTCTTTCTGTTACAGGAACTGTACATCCGGGGAAAGTTTTGCGAAATAATACCATCAAGGCTGGAGACAGGATAATTCTTACCAAACCTTTGGGAATGGGTGTTATCACAACTTCACTTAAGGCTGAAATGGCTCCTAAGAGTGCTGTGGATAAAGCAATCTTTCATATGTCTTCTTTGAATAAAACTGCTTCCGAACTGGCTGTGGAGATTGGCGTAAGTGCTATGACCGATGTAACCGGATTCGGTCTGCTGGGACATATGTATGAAATGATAAATAAACAAACTTCAATTGAACTTGATCATGCTAGAATTCCTATAATTGAGGAAGCTTTTGATCTGGCGAAATCCAGCTTATTCCCCGCCGGCACAATTCATAATACTGATTATTACAGTTCTCATGTTGTTTTCAAAAATAGTTCAATTGAAGAATATAAAAGAACTCTTTTATTCGATGCTCAAACTTCTGGTGGTCTGCTAATATCTGTTCCAAAAGAGAAAGCTGACCTGCTTTTAGATAAGATAAGATCAGCTGGAATTGAATGGGCTGCTGTCATTGCGGAAGTTACCGATTCTACAGAGCATAATATAGTTGTAAGTTAGAAATTTTAGATATTTAAGCTATAATAATTTAACAACAGAATTTATTTATTTTTAACTTGACAGTTAATTCCAAAAACTTTTCTTTAACTAAGTGGTTAAATTTTAAGCAGGGAGATAAATATGCCATTTGGAAGAAGAATGAAGGATGTTTTAAAAAAACTGGATCTCACACAGGTCGGTCTGGCAGAGAAGTTAGATATTTCCAACGTTGTAATAAACCGTTATATTAAGGGTAAAACAAATCCTAACTACGATTTTCTTAATAAGCTTGCTACCACTTTCAACATAAATATCACCTGGCTCATCACTGGTGAAGGTCCTATGTTCCCCACCCGTAATACTGAAGTTATAGGCAGTCGAGAGTATTTCCATATGCCCATTCTGGATAATGTAAGCTGCGGTTCTCCTCAAGAGATAGAATCAGCTGAACCTTTAGATCACATAATGATGGATACCAGTTCACTTTCCGGTGATTTTAATTCTTATTTTGCCTTTTATGCCAGTGGAGACAGTATGGAACCTTACATTTCCAATGGTGATGTCATCATCATAAAGCAGTGTGATAACTGGGTTGCTGCTGATGAAAGGATCTGTGCCGTGCGGGTGGATGGTGAAGTTACACTAAAGAAAATAAAATCTTTTACGGAAGGGAAAGAGATACTGCTGCAACCTTTCAATAAAGATTACGAGCCAATACTTCTGGATAAATATTCCCTGCGCGAATCACTTCTTATCGGTATTGCAGTCATGTCTGTCAGGAATCTGTAATTTTCTTAATCTTCTCAAGTAATAACCAGCTTGCTATAGAACCCAGTAAGTAATAAATAAAGTCACTTGGAACAAATGTTGTTCCCAAGATAGTTCTGCCTATAAATGTAGCTCTTATGATTTGCAGGAAAGGCGGATGCCAAAGCTGTAAAAACTCCAGAATACAAGTTATTACAAATACTGCTAATGCTATTTTCCATGGTTTAGATTTAATAAAAATGAATAGGAACAACAGACACCAGAAAATTACATAGAGAGAACCGCCTAATGAATCATTGAACCATTTAGAATTTGGACCTGCATAGAATTTGCTGGCAAATCCAAGAGGTGTAATAATTGAAATTGCTATAAGCGTAATTAATCTGATCTTTCTCATCTTAATTAATAAGAATTGATCTGGTAAAATAAAGCTCAAATAAAAAATAACTAATTTATGAGTATTTATAAAACTGCATTATTAGTGGATGTATGAATTTTTATGTTTAGCAGGGCTTTTCCTGTCTTCTATAAAAGCTCCTTCATGCTTATACTCTTCTTTAGTATTCAGCGCTTCTTTTATATCGTTTGTAAGCTTAATTATCTTACCACTGCCAGTTTTAATTGTGTAACGTTCTTTTTTACTCATAATTATCTCCTTGGCAAATTTTCTATATTCACGATTTATTAATGTTTTTTTTGATGATTATGTCAAACTAAAAAATAATATCTGGTAATTACATAGTTCATAAATTTGGAATTAACTCTATTATAAAAAGATTGATAATTAGCTTTATTCTTGACAAATATATTGTGCAAACTATTTAAGTGTACAGATGGACAATGAATAAATTCAAAAAAGGGAGAGAATATGAAAAGATTATTAAAGATTTTACTAGTAGTAATGGCACTTTCTATACTTCTTTCAGCCTGTGCTCCACCACCACCACCGGTGACAAAGGGGCAATTAGGAACAGCTGAAACTGAAGCAATAGATGAAGAAAAGAAAGCAGACGAGTTGAATACTGAGATGCAATCTTTAGAAGCTAAATTAGCTGAAGAAGAAGCTGAACTTAAGAGTTTGAAAGAGTATCAAAAAGAACTGGAAGCAGGGAAATAGGAGTAAACTATGAAAAGAATAATAATTTTATCATTAGTCGCTTTACTGGTATTACCTGTATTGATCCAGGCACAAGTTACTTATCTTTCTGAAGATGAGTATAAAGATCTTAAAAAGAAAGAAAGATTAGCTTATTGGGAAGATCTTGAAACTGATCTTGCTAACTATCAGCAAAGAAAAGCTGACGCCATAGCCGATCAGGACAAATATACTGCTAGAATTGAGGAACTTAATGGCGAAATGGTTCCTGTTCAAACAGAATATGACAAAGTTCATGGTGAAATTCTTGAGTTTCTTGGTGTAACTGAAGATGATTTTGCTGGAATTATGCAAAAGATCAAATATTACAATGGTGAGATAGACAATTGGGATGGTCTTACTGATAAAGAACTCTGGAGTGCTAAGAAAACTGTTAAGGCTCTTGTAGCTGATTATAAAGATTACAGAGGCTCCAAGTATGGTAAAGTTCCAGATTTCAGAAGCGACTTTTCTGATCTTGATAACAAAATTGCAAATCTTTGTGATAATCTGGAAAATGCTAAACCTAAATATTACGAAGATGATTATACAATTGTAAAAGGTGATTGGCTTTCTAAAATTGCTCAGTACAGTTTCATTTACGGAGATATGTCAAAATGGCCTGTAATCTATAGAGCTAATAGAGACCAAATTAAAGATCCTAACTTTATCTATCCTGATCAAGTTATTAAAATACCACGTGGTCTTCCTTATGAATGGAAGGTTTACAAAGGTGAATGCCTGTGGAAAATTGCCGGTTATCAGGAAGTTTATGGTAATGCTGCAAAATGGCCGCTTATCTTTAGAGCAAATAAAGATCAGATCAAAGATCCAGACCTTATTTATCCTAACCAGATCTTTGAAATTCCTAGAGATTAATCTAACTAAATACGTGAAGCCTCTCTATCCAGGAGAGGCTTCTTTTTAATAAAACAATTGAAAATAAACAAAATCCACCTAATCATTTTTACAGCTCTTCTAATTGCATTATTGCATTTTGCTTATAATCCATATCGCAATGTATCAAATATTTATGATTTGAAACTTGGTGAAATTGCAGAGAAGGATATCAATGCACCTTTTGATTTTAATGTTTATAAAAGTAAGGAAGCCCTGAAAGCTGAACAAACAGTTGCAGCTGCAAAAGTACAACCTATTTATAAAGTATCCGAAAACCTGAAATTCAATGCTCAAAAGAACTTGGATTTTGTATTTCAGCACTTTATTCTTCAGGATGGACTTGATATTCAAAAAACTAAAACAAAATTAAAACAAAATGGTTATGAACTTTCGCTCGAAAACATCAAACTGTTAATGAATGAAAAGAGAAGAATAAGTATTTATAATTTTCTGAGTGAAAACATTACCAAAATATTTACAATAGGTATATATTCAGACAGTTATAGATATCAAGAAATAAAGATATCCAAATCTAACAGAGTTGTAGAGTATAATCTTAATCGATTGTATTCACTGGAAGAGGCAAAAAATAAATTAGTTAACTGGTATACTGTTGAAAGCGAAAGACATCTAATTCATGAACTTGCAGATATTATTTTAATAGAGAATATCATCGTTGATAACGATATGACCGAACTTGAAAAGAAAAAGTTAAAAGAGAATGTT
>Ga0307992_1001905_pt1 | contig 12094 bp, 9 predicted proteins | sample EllFjometagen133_FD_203162 | JGI IMG/M metagenome (GOLD analysis project Ga0307992, IMG submission 203162) | Marine microbial communities from Ellis Fjord, Antarctic Ocean - #133 | ecosystem: Environmental > Aquatic > Marine > Unclassified | place: Southern Ocean | collected 2014-10-08
TATTATTTCCAATCCTCAATAATAATTTTCTTCCCGCTTAAACGAATTATCATTTTCTGTCCTTTTTTAATTTTTAACTCTTTAATTATCTCCAGTGGTATTGTTACAGCGTAGCTGGATCCGCTTTTGAATACTTTTCGTGTGTTTTTGTCTTGAGCTCTTCTCCTTGTCATAATTTTTATTTTTAAATTTAATATAGATTATAATCTATATTAAATATTTTATTTAATCTTTATTTACTTCTGCATACAAATTTTTCTGAAAATCAAAGAAAATAGAACGGATCTGACTCACATCGCCAAGTTTTACTTCCGCATCTGCTATGGCATGATACTTTAAATTCAAAAGAATCGGTAATTTTTCTTCATCTAACTCTTCTACTCCCTTATCTTTATATTTCGTCAAAACAAATTCTAAAAATTCATTCTGTTTTTTATCTGCTTTATCAAAAATCAATTCCCTTGTTTGGTCAACTCTTTTTTTTCTACTTATCGGCTTGGTAGCAAAAGAGACATAAGCAATTACATCAAATAAATCACTGTCTTCTGCGTGAATCATTTTTTGCAAAGTCTCAAGCACATCTCTCCCGTATCCAAGCTCGGAAATACGATCTAAGAACTTTTTTCTAGTGATTGGACTTGACCAAATTTTCCTTAATTCTTTTTCATCTTTAAAGAACTCCGGTAAATCACCAAACATATTTTTTAGAAATTCTTCGGCTGAAACAGGCTTGCCATCAGCACTCCAAAATGAAGTAGCTATCATATGATCGATTTCTCTTTCTTTGCCATCTCGAAGTTTTATTTTTATTTTTTGCATTTTTTCTATTGAAACATCCTCAACAACAGAAGCTGTTTCTTTTACTTTTTCTGGATAATCAACATTGTTTTTCTCTTCCTCAACAACTTGATCAACTGGTTCACCATCCCATTCAGGATCAGAAAAATGCATATATGCACCAACGAAATCAAAAATTGTAAAATATTCTTTTCCATCAAAAAGTCGAGTTCCCCTACCCACAATCTGTTTGAACTCAATCATTGAATTTACTGGACGCATTAATACAATATTTCTAATATTTCTAGCATCTACTCCAGTTGAAAGTTTTTGTGAAGTTGTTAATATAGTAGGAATTGTTTTTTCGTTATCCTGAAACTCTCGCAAGTACTGCTCTCCTCGAGCACCATCATTTGCAGTCACACGCACGCAATAATTAGGATCCTCGCTTTCCTTCATTTGATTCACAAGATCTCTTACGGCTAAAGCATGATCCTGAGTTGCACAAAATATTATAGTTTTTTCGTTTAGATTTATCTCATCCAACATCACCCGAACTCTTTTTGCTTCACGCTCCTTTATAACGATAATTCGATTAAAATCTGGCTCTTCATAAATTTTACCCTCCTCTATCTCACCTTCAATAATTTGATCATCGGAAGTATACACATAATCATCCATGGTGGTTTTAATTCTTTTAACTTTGAACGGTGTTAAAAATCCATCATTCACTCCTTCCTTGAGAGAATAAACATATAAGGGCACACCAAAATATTTATAAGTATCTATATTGTTTTTTCTTTTCGGAGTAGCGGTAAGCCCAAGTTGTACAGCTGGTGAAAAATATTCCAAAATCCCACGCCAATTGCTTTCGTTATTAGCTCCACCACGATGACATTCATCAATAATAATAAAATCAAAAAAGTCCTTTGGATATTCCCCGAAATATGGCTCACCATCTTTCCCACTCATAAATGTTTGAAATATTGTAAAATATACACTTCCAACTTTTGGTACACCACCTTTTTTACGAATATCAAGTGGATTAATTCGAACAAGAGCATCCTCGTCAAAAGATGAAAAAGAATTAAATGCTTGATCTGCTAAAATATTCCTATCAGCCAAAAACAAAATTCTTGGCCTTCTTTTGCCATCTCGTTTTAGATTCCAACGAGTATGAAAAAGTTTCCAAGCAATTTGAAAGGCAATAAATGTCTTACCTGTGCCAGTTGCAAGAGTAAGTAATATTCTGTCTTTTTCCTCGGCTACTGCATCAAGTGTTTTATTGACTGCGATCTCTTGATAATACCTCGGCCTTTTAGTTCCGCCGATGTCTTCAAAGGACTGATTCGTGAATTTGTCTTTCCATTCATTTTGATCAGAAAATGTCTTATTCCACAATTCTTCAGGAGATGGAAACTCATCAACCAGCTCTTCCTTGCCTGTTTTCATAGAGATCTCATAAATCTCTTTTCCATTTGATGAATAGGTATAATCTACATGAAGCTTCTCAGCATATGATTTTGCTTGAGCCACTCCTTCTCCTACTTCTAGTTCATCTTTTTTAGCTTCTATAACTCCAATTTTTTTATTTTTGTATACCAAAATATAATCCGCAATTTCCGGCTTGCCACGCACTCCTCCTGTTTGAATTTTTCCATCAGTAATACGAAATTCTCGCAAGACTTTTGATCCTTCAATTTCTCCCCAACCAACTTGTTTTAGTTTTGGGTCAATATACTCTGCACGAGTTTCTGCTTCGTTCATATATTCATCATAAATTAATATTTTAGATATTATACTACATACCTACTACATTATTTTATACCTTATATTAAATATTTTTACTACTAAACTGTTAATAACTTCATATTTTATAATAAAATTTTATTTTTTTTTTGCTAATATTAAACCATCTATAATTAATTAATCCTTATTTAAATTTAATACAATTTGTGCTACAATGTAAATAGAAAGGTTAAAAAGCTATTGACAAGTCATTAAAAAATTGATAAGCTCTTTAACTATACAATACGAATTTTTACGGGGTTGAAATGCAGAAAGGCTCTACTGCGGAGCGTGAGTAATCCGAAGCAATTCGGCAACCAAAACGCTACGATGAAGGACTGCCGCCCTTCCAACTCCATAAAAGCTCGTATTTTTTTGTTAATAACTTTATTTTTTATAAAAATATTATAATATTTTTTACTAATATTAAGTATTTATACTTTATTGACTTTTATTTTAGTTTGATGTAAATTATGGTATAATGTAAATAGCTCATCCACCAAGCTGTGGAAGGAGTAACGATTCCGTCTCCACTAGGAGGCGGTTTTAGTTTGCTTAATATATTTATCATATTCATTAATAATTTTCCTTCTCGTATGTGCTTTTGTTATAGGGTATGCAGTCCAGGGTAAAATATAATTTTTACGTTTTGATAAAACTACTAAATACTCCCAATTACCATAACACAAACAAATTCTTGTTTCTTTTTTTCTAACATTCTCCCAAACTTTTATATTACTATTTTTATAATTTTCGATTATAGGACGAGGCCATCCAATTCTTTCACATCTTCTCATATCAGGCGTTCTTTCTTTTTCAGTATACCCTTTTGATATAAAATGCCAAAAAGTAGCCTCTTTATTCTCTAGCAAAGGATGGCGTTTCAATCTTAGTTTTTGATTTTGAAATTGAGGCTTATTTTTTATAAAATCATTTACAAAAACTTGATAAATAATATCTAAATAATTATCCCAATTACCTCCGTAATCATTTAATTTTATAAGACATGGCAATTTTAACATACTTTTCCAATCTTCTTCTGAGACTCCCAGATAAAAATATTAAATTTATTTTCTTTATAGAATGTAGATTTAGTCAAACTATACCCTGATCTTTCTTTTATTCTTTCAATCAAATCTAATTTAATTTTTGAATCTTTTAAATCTCTATGCAAATACGACATAGCGCCAATAAGTAAATCGGCTATTTGTTGCAATTCAATTTCATGAGAGCGAACTAATTGTATTTTCTTTATAATCGAACGATCGAAATCATAATGATTATTACATAAAACTTCATGTAATTTTTCAATTTTATCCGCCCCTCTTGTATCCTTTATATCAATGTAAATATTATACTGATCATTAGGGTTTATAATAGTTTTCAATAAATCAAAATACATTTTATAATACCATTGATTATGACTTTGTTCAAAAAGCTTATGATTAAGCTTATTTTTATTTGGAACCACTAAACAACGAAAGTGTAAATCGTCATCATCAAAAAAATAATCAATAATATTTTGATATAATAAATGCTTGGACGGAGATACTTTTGACCATTTAATTTCAGCATGTATTTTTATATCGTGATTTTCTTTAATCTCTCTTATTCTTTTAAAAATTTCATGCCTTTTATCCTCTGAGCACCAAACCGCACCGAGAACCATGGCTTTTTGTTTATCATTTTCCAAATGACAACTTTCATCACAATATATATTATAAATTTGAGACATATATTTATTTGTTATAATTCTCCACTAAACGCTTTTTTAAGCACAGATTTCTTCAATTCATCTAAGTCATTAATTTTTTGTTGATAGTTTTTTTCAAGTTTTTTGGTTTGTTCTGATAATTTATCAAGTTTTTTGACGATTTGTTTTTGCTCCTTAAGCGATAGCAACGGAATTTCTATACTCCTGACATTGTTCTTAGTTATTGTTTTTGTTGTTGTACCTAAAATTCTCGACTCAATTTGCTCTCGACCATTTTGAGAATTCAAAAACCGATAAACATATTCACTTAAGCATTTTTGTTCATTTAATCTTACTAAAAATGAATTCATTGCCAATGAACAAGGCCTATCTATTTTAGGCATTAAATAAACTTTACCAGCATTACCTATTTTACATATAATTATTTCCTTTCCAAATATTTTACTTTTTTTCAAAAAATTATATGATTTCTTAGTAATATAACGTTTATCTTTTTTAAAATTATTTTCAAAGTCAGTACTTCTCACCATCCAAGCATAATCTTCAGTTTTTTTTAATTCCACATTTTCTTTTAATATTTTATAACTACCGTTGGCATGATAATCTGTTAACAATTCCATTATTTCTCCAAATCTAACTCCCTCACACTTATTGATAGATTTTAAAAACACACCCTGCAAATATGACTCAAAAAGCTCTTTCACATTTTGTAAATTTTTTTCTGTATTTTTTCTAGCTATTTCTATTTTATCAAATACTTCGTCGAGAATTTTGATTATGCGTTTTTGTTCGGAGAGGGATTCTGGATAGAAAATTTCTACTTTTCTGAAAGCCGGCAAATCCAAATTTTTTTGAGCGCTTCCTCTAGCTAAAGAATAAATGAGGTCGTTTAATAATATCAACTGATAATCAATAAATTCTTGCGTTATTTTTTTTTTGCTTTTAGGTAAAACTGTTAACCCACTATCATTAAGAAAAAATTTTCCACTAATAAATCTCGTGCATTTTTCAGACATTGCGAATCTAGCAACAACCATGCAATTCTCTCGATTATATTCGTCCATAAAAAAAGTAGCCCCGCCACCGCCATAAACTGGAAATACACTACCTCCATCTCGCTTGTTTACAACTCTTGTGCCATATGCGACATTACAAGCATCATCAAGTTTTTTTGCTTTCCAGTTAATTCTCATAATCATAATAATTATCTTTGTCGTATTTTTTTTGTTTTACATACTCAATTAATAAATCATAAAACAAATTTTCTTCTTGATTACTTTCCTCAGCTATTTCATTATGTTTTTTTATAATCTTATAACCTTGCCATGATGATACGTTTCCCTCTTTATCTGGAATATTAATTTTAAGAGACTTAAGCATTGTCGATATATATTTAATAAATGGAATTCTTTTTTTCTTATTTGTTTTATTCTTTTTAATAATATCTATTTTTTCAATAAAACTTTCTGAGTTTGAAAAACTTACAATAGCAACCTTTATTGCCTTATCAAATATTTTTTGAAAATTATCTGTAAAATGATCTTCACTATAACTCCCTTTCCCTAACTCTAATAATTGAAAACGTGTTGCTTTCAATAACTCTCTTAGATTTATGATTTCACAATCAACAGCCCGCGCAAAAATATGTGCTAAAAAAAGTTTAATATATCCACTATCACCAATCGCACCATTTAAATTTGGCTCTTCATTTTTTATCCTTTTAACAATTTCATCCACCATGTTAATAATGGCCTTCCCGTTATCAAAATAATATGGAGAAATTGTAAAAAATTTGTCTAAATATCCTGAAAAATCAGCGTTAGTGCCATATTTATGGTGAAAAATACTTTTTAAATTACCATAATCTGCAACGATAATTATTGAATCAAATCCAAATTTATTTTCGTGCTCTTTCTCAAAATAAGCAGACAAAATGTTTAAAATTCTAAACACATGATCTGGGTCGATTCTATCTAAATCATCTAAAACAAGGACACTCTGTTTATCGCTCTTTTGCTGAGTTATTTTTTCCTTCAAAAGATGACTCAAATAATCTTCTTCAAAAATATTTTTTGCTTTAATTTCCTCAATATACTTTTCTGCCAATCCTTTTTCTCCTTCTTGATATTCTTTTTTATATTCTTGAAATTCCCTATCAATCTCAAGTAAGTCTTTTAACGGTCTGCCGAGTCTGCCGAGAAAACTTGAGACCGGATCAATTGATAGTTCAGGGTAGGATTCACCAAGGGAAAATATTGACTGCAAAAAAGAATTAAACGAAAATCTTTTTTTACTCCACGAATAAAAAAGAAGGGCAGAGTCCTTCACTCCGTTTATTTTATCTCCTTGGAGTATATCATTATTCTTATTTAACAACTCAACAAAAATATCATATTTAATTAATTCTAAAATATCTTCATTGTTGCTAACTTGGTAATTCACAGGGTATAAATAAAAAACCTCATATCTATCTACTTGTGAATCAAAAAAATCTTTAAGAAAATATGTTTTTCCAATGCCAAATTTACCAGAAAAAAATAATCTTGAATTACCTTTCATGCTAATAAAGGAACTAAAATCATTTTTGATTGTTTTAATTGGTATTTTTATATCAGACATATATTCTTAAACTATTTTTTTTACACTTTTAATAACTCTAGTAACTTCTTTATCCAAATGGCTCATCTCCTCCAAAATCTCCCCCGGCTCCCGTAAAACAACCTCACCACCCCCATTCGGATTCTTTACAGACAAATCATAAGTCTTTTCGTCGATATCTCCATCATCTAAACTCCAAGAATTGTCAGAATCTTTTTTATCTTTTTGCAACTCTACAAACTCTGCCAAATCACCTTCATTTAAAGCATTCGTCTTTCCAAGATTACGATCAAGATTAAGCTGATAAAACCAAACTTTTTTAGTAGGCGCTCCTTTTTCAAAAAACAGAATAACCGTCTTCACTCCAGCTCCCGTAAAAGTCCCGCCAGGCAAATCAAGTACAGTGTGAAGATTACAACTCTCGAGCAATAATTTTCGCAGACTAACCGAAGCATTATCAGTATTACTCAAAAAAGTATTCTTAATAACAATCCCTGCTCGTCCACCAGCTTTTAATATCTTGATAAAATGTTGCAAAAACAAAAAAGCTGAATCACCAGATTTAATTGGAAAATTTTGCTGAATTTCTCTTCCTATTTTTGCCCCAAAAGGAGGATTTGCTAAAATAACATCGTAACGGTCTTTCTCTTGAATATCATTAATATTTTCAGCTAACGTATTCATATGACGAATATTTGGAGCTTCTACACCATGCAAGATCATATTCATAATACCAATGATATAGGCAAGAGATTTTATTTCTTTTCCAAAAAAAGTATTATTTTGTATCTTCTCCATTTGAACTGATGATAGCTTGGCTTGATTCTGAGTAAGATAATTAAAAGCCTCTACTAAAAACCCAGCACTTCCACAAGCTCCATCATAAATAGTCTCACCGATTTTTGGATTAACTACTTTTACAATAGTTCGAATCAATGGCCGAGGTGTGTAATACTCTCCACCATTTCTTCCTGCATTCCCCATCTTTGCAATTTTTGCTTCATACAAATGAGAGAGTTCATGTTTTTCTTCATGTAGACGAAAATGCATATCATCAACAATATTCAAAATCTCTCGAAGCTTGTATCCGCTTGCCAACTTGTTACTTAATTCGCTAAAAATCTCACCAATTTTATATTCAATAGTATTAGGGTTTTCAGCTTTAAACTTTTTTAAATACGGAAATAACTTATGATTTACAAATTCTTTCAAATCATCACCATCAAGAGCTTTATTATGATCGAGTTTGCTATCTTTTCCTTTTGGACATGCCCAATTATCCCAACGATATTCAGATTTCAAAATATATTCATATTCCTTTCCTGCAAGTTGACTTTCAGCTTTTTTAGTTTCTTCCAAGTCATCAAGATACTTCAAAAACAAAATCCATGAAGTCTGCTCCACATAATCAAGTTCCGTCCCACACCCGGAATCAGTATGAAGAATATTGTCTATATTTTTAAATGATTGTTCGTACATATTTATATATTTTTAATCTATATTATAATATAGATTAAAATCATGATTCAATATTTAATTAATCTACCTACAATTTACCACTTTCCACCCCTGTGCGTCAAATCAAAATTGCTAAAGTTTGCTTAAAAAATGTATTAAAAAATACCATTGACACCAACATCTTATTATACTATATTTAAATTAGCACTCGTATACTTAGAGTGCTAAAATTAATTAAAAATAAAAATTTAAAAACGCACCACATGTAAACAATAAATTGATATATGTTACGTGTTATGTGTTACATGAAATAATGTTTAACAAATTTACAAATAAATCTCAAGAAGCAATTATAAACGCACAAATTATCGCTCAAGACAATGGACAGCCACACATTGAAGCTCTTCACTTGCTCGCTGCCCTACTCGAGCAACGTGAAGGTCTTGTTAAGCCCATTCTCGAAAAATTAAAAATAGATCCTGATGCGGTTCTAAGTCAAACCTTGGATAGCATCGAAAAATTAGGCAAAGAAAAAGTGTCCAATTCTCCAAACCTTGGCACAGTTCAAGGTAGTGCTGAAGTAGCTATAATTCTCGAAAAATCAAAAAAAGAATCAGAAAAAATGAATGATGAATTCATATCTACCGAACATCTTCTCTTAGCACTTATCAATATTAAATCAAGGGGTCAAGAAATCCTTGTTAGACTTGGCGTTGAATACGACAAAATTATCAAAATACTTTCTGAACTTCGTGGAACTCAAACTATTACTGATCCTGAACCAGAATCAAAATACAAAGTGCTAGAAAAATACACAGTCAATCTAACTGAAATGGCTAGACTAAAAAAACTTGATCCCGTAATCGGTAGAGACACAGAAATCAGAAGAATAATGCAAGTACTCCTTAGAAGAACCAAGAACAATCCTGTTTTAATTGGCGAAGCAGGCACAGGAAAAACTGCAATCGTTGAGGGCTTGGCTCAAAGAATTATTATGGGTGATGTTCCAGAAAATTTAAAAAACAAAGAAATTGTTTCACTAGATCTTGGATCCCTTGTAGCTGGAGCAAAATTTAGAGGTGAATTCGAAGATAGATTAAAAGCCGTGCTCAAAGAAATAAAATCCCAAGAAGATAAGTTTATATTATTTATAGATGAAATACACACTCTTGTCGGCACTGGTGCTTCTGAAGGAGCCATGGACGCCTCAAATATGCTTAAACCAGCCCTGGCTCGTGGTGAAATTAAAACTGTAGGAGCTACTACCACAAAAGAATATCAAAAATACATAGAAAAAGATCAAGCCCTAGAAAGAAGATTCCAACCCATCATGGTTAACGAACCAAATATAGAAGATACTATATCTATTCTTCGTGGTATCAAAGAAAAATATGAAATTCATCATGGTGTTCGCATTACTGATGATGCTTTAATTGCCGCCGCAAAACTCTCTACTAGATATATTTCTGATAGATTCTTACCAGACAAAGCTGTCGACCTAATTGACGAAGCCACTTCTTCTCTGCGTATGGAAATAGATTCTATGCCAGAGGAATTAGATATTTTAAAAAGAGAAATTAAACAATTAGAAATCGCAAAAGCTGGAATTATTAAATCAAAATCAGCTAAAAATACTCAAAAACTAAAGACAATCAACAAAGAGTTGAGTGAATTAAAAGAAAAATCTGATCAACTGGAATTACATTGGAATAATGAAAAAAGTATTATTAGTAAAATCAGAGAATCAAAGAAAAAAATTGATAAACTAAAAGCTGACGCTGAAATAATCGAAAGACGTGGCGACGACCTAGCTAAAGTAGCTGAAATTCGATATTCGGAGATTCCAACACTTAAAAAAGATGTAAAAAAATATGAAGCTGAACTTACAAAAATTCAGGCCAAAGGACAAAATATCCTCAAAGAAGAAGTTGACGAAGAAGATATTGCTAAAGTAGTAGCTCGCTGGACAGGCATACCGGTATTCAAGATGCTTGAAGGTGAAATAAAAAAACTATCCAAGGCTGAAGATAAACTAAAAGAACGTGTTGTCGGCCAAAATGAAGCTATTAAATGTATTTCTAACGCATTACGGAGAAGTAGAGCTGAAATTAGTGAAGAAAAAAAGCCAATTGGATCATTTCTATTTGTTGGTCCAACTGGCGTAGGTAAAACCGAGCTAGCAAAAACATTAGCCGAATTTATGTTCAATGATGAAAGCGCTTTAATTCGCCTAGACATGAGCGAATACATGGAAAAACACTCTGTTGCCAAAATAATTGGCTCCCCTCCTGGATACATTGGACACGATGAAGCTGGACAACTTACAGAAAAAGTCCGAAGAAAACCTTATAGTGTCGTACTGTTTGATGAAATAGAAAAAGCTCATCCCGACATCTTTAATGTTTTATTACAAATCCTTGACGATGGTCGTGTTACTGACTCCAAAGGCAGAACTGTAAACTTTAAAAATACCATTATCATAATGACATCAAATCTAGGAAACGAAGTTATTAAGCAATACTCTATCGGATTTAATGGTGGTAGCGAAGAAAAAACAAATGAAGAAGTGAGAATTGAAGATATGCGTGAAAAAATTGACACAATACTTAAAAATCACTTTAAATTAGAATTCTTAAATAGAATTGACGAAACTGTTGTTTTCAAAAGCCTTGATAAAAAAGCTCTAACCAAAATTGTAGACCTTGAACTAGACAAAGTAGAAAAAAGACTTAAAATAAAAGACATATCTATCAAAATCAGTAAAAAAGTCAAAAACATGCTAGCCGAAAAAGGCTTTGACACAACTTTTGGTGCTCGCCCTCTAAAACGAATTATCCAAAACATGATCCTAGATGAGCTCGCTCTAGACATCATCGAAGGAAAGATAAAGCAAGGCGACAAAATTACAATTGACCTTGGCATGAAGAATGAAGTTGTTATGAAGACGAAGTAGTTGGTAGCCTACCTGCCGCCTGCCTGCCGGTAGGCAGGGTAGGCAGGTTTATAATAAATTTAAATATAAATAACGGCGCGTTTTAACAACGTGCCGTTTTGTTTTTAGAGTTAGTATAATAATTTTTTTTACCAATTACTTTTAGCAATTGTTTAAAGGACAACTCCAACAGATTTTTGTTTTTAAAACGGGTGGTATGACAACATTTTCTTTATTTAAAAACATAGATAAAAGACACCTGCTTGTCTTATCACCCCTTACTAATGTTGAGTTTTTTCGTTTTTTTATAAATTCATCAAATTCTTCTAACATCTCCGGGGGAGTTCCCATAATGCCCTCCATTTTAATTGATTGTTATTTTTTTGTTAATTTATTTGTCTTTATATTACATATATATTATAATATAAGCAAATATTATATTAATAAATTACACTAAAAAACCGTCTTTACTACGGAAACAAAATAAATATGAAAAAAAAAAAACTTTCTTTAACCTTATTACTTATTACTGCTTTTCTCTTAGCTAACACTAATGCAATATCATCAGCAGCTGATGACAATTTTGATCCAAATTATATTATAAGTGATGCTGAGATGCTCAATACTAATTCAATGTCTTTGTTAGAAATCCAAGCATTTCTGAATGATAAAAATGGTTTTTTAGCAAACTATAAAACAAAAAATGTTTTCAATGAAACAAAATCAGCTGCTGAAATAATTTATGACGCTTCTACAAATAATTACGATTGTGATGGCATAAGTATTAATGACAGATATGACCAAGCTGAAATTATGAGAAAATGTAA
>Ga0307992_1001906_pt1 | contig 12092 bp, 9 predicted proteins | sample EllFjometagen133_FD_203162 | JGI IMG/M metagenome (GOLD analysis project Ga0307992, IMG submission 203162) | Marine microbial communities from Ellis Fjord, Antarctic Ocean - #133 | ecosystem: Environmental > Aquatic > Marine > Unclassified | place: Southern Ocean | collected 2014-10-08
TCCAGGTGTTAGTGTGGGGGAGTATAATATCGGGTCAATGACCCAGGGTGAATTACAAGATTTTATAGAAACTTTAAACGACCGTTTGTTTAAAGAAGGGATTGATTTTAATGTTTTAAAAGATAGAGAAATGCAAGGGGTAAGAGTTAATACTATTTTAATTTCAGAAGAAAATACTTTGGAGTTGGTAAAATTAGATAGTTCTGAGCTTTCAGAAAAATCTTTTGGCATAGGTCGTAATGGTAGTTGGTTTTTTAATGTATATAGACCATTATTTTTATTATTTTCAAAAGAAGAGATAAAGGTACCGGTTATGATAGAGAGTTATGATTTTAAAGAGATTTTAGATAGTTATTTGTCTAATTTTATTGATGAGCCAAAAAATGCAAATGTTTCAGTTAAAAATCCTTATGCTTTGGAATATGAATTAACACCAGAAAAATCAGGTACTTATTTTGATTATGATCATATTTTAGAAAGAATAATTACTAATTTGTCTTCACTTTCTTTTAGACCAATTGAAATATCTCCCACCAAAGCTGAGCCAGATATTTTACTTAGTGATTTAAGTGGTTTGGTAGATAATTTAGAAGAATTTTTAAATTATGGGACTATGGGTTTAAATTATGTTGACCCTCAAACAAGTATTAAATATGAGTGGTTCTTGATAAAAGATGATTATGCCCCTTGGTTACAAGCCAAAAGAAACGAAGATGGGTTGGTTGTTTTTGGGCTTGATATAGATCAAACTCAAAAGTATTTAAAAGATTTGAGCTATAAGATAGATAGAAATCCGCGAGATGCTAAATTTGAAATGGAAGATGGAAAAGTCAAAAAATTTCAAGCTAATAGTGCTGGTTTAAAATTAAATATAGAAGAAAGTTTTATAAGTTTAGAAAAAGCAATCAAAGAAAGAAATTATAAACCAGATAAAACTACTCAAACTGTTGCTTTGAATGTAGAGGTAATAGAACCAAAAATTAAAATATCAGATGTTAATGATTTGGGTATTCAGGATATTGTTGGATTTGGTTACTCTACTTTTAGAGATAGCCATAATAATCGTATAAAAAATATTGCAAATGCGGTTAAGCGTTTGAACGGAACTTTAATAAAACCAGGAGAAAAATTTTCTACTAATAAATATGCTGGTCCATATACTTTGGAAAATGGATATTTACTAGAAGAAGTTATTAAAGGCAATGAAATTAAAAAAGAAGTTGGTGGGGGAATGTGCCAGATAGGGACGACTATGTTTAGAACTGCTATGAATAGTGCAATGCCGGTAATTGAGAGGCAAAATCATTCTTTGGTGGTTGGTTATTATGCTGACCCAGTTAATGGTAATCCAGGGACTGATGCAACTTTGTATGATCCATATTTGGATTTAAAATTTTTAAATGATACTGAAAATTATTTATTATTACAAACTGAGATTGATTATGATAAACAAGAGTTAAAGTTTACCTTGTGGGGCATGCCTGACGGACGTAAAGGCTGGTTTACTCATCCTGTAGTTGAGAGATGGATTTCATCAGGAGAAGAACAAAGAATAGAAACTGTTGATTTGGAACCAGGAACAGAAAAATGTCAGAGTGCTTTTGTCGGAGCAGTTGCTACCTTTTCTTATCATCGTTTAACTTCGCAAGGAGAAAATATTGAAAGAGAATTTGAAAGTTATTATCGTCCGCTTCCTCGGATTTGTTTGGTAGGGGTAGAGGAGTTAACCCCTGTTTGCGAGGGCGATAATTGTGACAATGATGAACAGTCATCTGAATCTAGCACAAGCACGGAAAGTGCTGGGCCGATTGAGGGGAATGAAGTTTTAGAATAAAAAATTTAAAATTTAAAACCCGCCCTAATTTATTAGGGCGGGTTTTTAATTTTGAGTGCCCCGCAAGGGGCATAAACTGCATCCAAGAAGAAGTACGGATGGAAAAGACGAGCCTTAGCCTGTACTCCCCATTAGCACTTCCTCCCATGCTTGCGGATACAGGTTAAAGCTTTTAATTTAAAAGTCTTAACTCGGACCCGCAAAGCTCTTGAATGAACAACATATAAATATAACATAAAATGAGACTCTTGTCAAGGGGTTGCTTGTGGATGAAATAAAAAATTGGCTAAAATTAGCCAATTTTCTTTGTATTTTGATAGTTTATTTTATTACTTGATCAATCAAACCATATTTTTTAGCTTCACTAGCGCTCATAAAATAATCTCGGTCAGTATCTTTTTCCACATCAGTTATTTTTTGTCCAGTATGGGTTGATAAGATTTTGTTTAGTTTTTCTTTAATACGCAAGATTCTCTCAGCTCTGATTTTAATATCACTAGCTTGACCTTCCATTCCACCCATAACTTGGTGAATCATAATTTCACTGTTTGGTAGGGCCAGTCTTTTATTTTTGGCTCCAGATGCGAGTATCACTGCTCCCATGCTAGCGGCCATACCAACACAGATAGTAGAAACATCTGGTTTGATGTATTGCATAGTATCATAAATAGCCATTCCAGCAGTAACACTTCCTCCAGGGGAATTTATATATAATTTTATATCTGATTCTGGGTCTTGATTTTCTAAAAATAGCATTTGAGCAATAACAGTATTGGCTACATTGTCATCAATACTAGTGCCAATAAAAATTATCCTGTCTTTTAATAAGCGAGAATAAATATCGTAAGCTCGTTCGCCGTGGCTGGTTTTTTCAATAACTGTAGGTATTAAAAATTGTGATGTTGTGTTATTCTCCATATTTTTTGTAAAGTTTAAATTTTATAGTTTTTTTGTCATCACATATAAATTGTCATCCTGAGGAATCGAAGGATCTAAAGTTGTGGTAACAGATCCTTCGATTCCTCAGGATGACAGTGTGCTCAGGATGATAGTGTGCTCAGGATGATAGTTATTTATTGATTTATTTAGTAATATTAGTAATTTTTTAAATTATACCATTAAAAAGCATGGTTGTATACCTTTTCTATGTTTTTTAAGATATTTTCAACTGTGCCTGCCTGGGTAAATCCAGAGGCTTTTTTGTGTCCACCTCCACCTAATTTTTGGGCTAATTTAGCTACATCAATTCGGTCGTCGGTTGTTCTAAAACTTACTTTGTGTTTATTTTTTTCTACTTCTTTAAAAATAGCCGCAATTTTTGTTTCGTTTAAATTATTTAAAAAATTAGTTACTCCATCAACAGCATCTCCTAAATTATTTTTTTTAAAATCAGTTTGTTTCAAATAAGTATAAGTAAGATCCATGGTAGGATGTTTTACTAGTCTTTCAAAAGCTATACCCCAGATTTTTAAATTTTCTATGGTTTTATTTTTTACTGTTTGGGTGTTAACTGTATTCAAATTAGCACCAGCTCTTAATAATTCTCCAGAGATATTTAAACTAGTAGTGGTGGTAGCGCTATTACTAAAATTATCCGTATCAGTAATAATACCAGTTAAAAGAGAAGTGGCTATTTTTTCGTTTATTTTTATACTGTTATGATGAAAAAAATGATAAAGGATTTCGGCTGTAGCTGAAGCATTTTCGTTTACCAAATTAATATGACCAAAATTTTGATTAGTTTTATGGTGGTCTATATTTATAATGTATTTGTGGTGTTTTTGTATTTTATCTTCAAGTTGAGCGCGTTTTAAATCACCAGTGTCTAAAATTAGTAAGGTATCGTATATGCTTTGTTTAAAAATATCTTCATTAGAAGTTAATTTGTAATAATGATTTAAAAAGTTCAGATTATTAGCTTTTTCTCCAGTATAAAAAATATCAACGTCTTTTTTAAGATGGTTTTGTATGTACTCAAACATGGCCGTAGCTGAGCCAATAGCATCTCCATCAGGATTTGTATGGATTACTACAATAACAGCTTGAGCCTGTTTTAAGTACTGATTTATTTGTTGTGATATTGTTTTCATAATAACAAAGAAGTATACTTTAGTTCTTTAATTTTGTCAAGTTCTTATTAAGATCGTCTTTGTTTTTAATGTTTTTTATGATATAATATTTAAAAGATTTTTTAAATATTCATTAACTATGTATTTGAAACGTTTGGAAATAAACGGTTTTAAGTCATTTGCCAAGAAAACTGTATTAGATTTTTTACCGCCCAAAAGTGGGCGTTTTAGCATTACTGGAGTTGTGGGGCCTAATGGTTCTGGTAAATCCAATGTGACTGACGCTATTCGTTGGGTGATGGGTGAAACAAGCTTAAAAAATATTCGTGGTAAAAAAGGCGAAGATGTTATTTTTTCTGGTTCAGAAGCCAAAGGTCAATTAGGTATGGCCGAAGTAACAATGATAATGGACAATAGTGATAAAAAACTTGATTATGATTACGAAGAGATTGTGGTTACACGTCGTATTTATAGGAGTGGTGAAAGTGAATATTTAATAAATAATAGTCAAGTGCGATTGCTTGACATCCATTTGTTGTTTGCTAAAGCACAGATTGCCCAGAATTCGTCTAGTATTGTTGGACAGGGGACGATTGACAGGTTGTTGTTAGTTAGTCCAGCTGACAGAAAAAACTTTTTGGATGAAGCCGCTGGAATAAAAGAACATCAGATTAAACAACATCAAGCCAAATTAAAATTAGCGCGTACTCAGGATAATATGGAGCAGGCGAGGCAGTTGACTCAAGAAATAGGACCACATTTGAGGTTGTTGTTTCGTCAGGTAAAAAAATTATCAAAAAGACAAGAAGTTGAAATAGAATTAAGAGAGGTTCAAGAAAGTTATTACGCAACCATTTTTAAAAATTTTGATTATCAAAAAGAAAAAAATGATTTGGAATTAAAAGAAGTAGAGGGTGTTTATAAAAAACATTTTAATGATTTAGAAAAAATACAGAGTGAGTTAGCAGAATTAGCTCGCAGTTCAACTCGTCAAGAACTTTTTGATGAGTTACAGGTAAAGCATCAGCAGGCTATAAATAAAAAAAATCAGATCGAGAGAGATTTGGCTGTTTTGGATGGTCAAATGCATGGTGAATATAGCAAGACCGGAAATACCAATATTGGTTGGATAGAAAATAAAATAAAAGATGTTCAATCTCAAAAACAATTTATTACTGATAAAGTAGAAAACATTAAAAAAAATCAAGCCAAATTAGAATCAACAATAAAAGAAATAAAAGAAAAAATAGAAGTTGATTTGTCAGATAGATCAAGGATTATTTTAGAAATTTCTAAACTACAAACTGAAATGTTTGTTAGTCAAACCGAAAAGAATTATCGGGAATTTTCTGGATTAGAAACTGTTAAAAATATTTTAGAAAATAAAAATAAGTTTGGCAAGATTCATGGTTTAGTAGCTGAGCTGGGTGAAGTAGATGAAGAATATAGACTAGCCATTGAAGTGGCCGCAGGTAGTCATATTTCCTCTTTGGTTGTGGGGGATGAAGAGGTAGCTCGTTTAGCAATAAATTATTTAAGAGAAAATAGGCTAGGTACAGCTACTTTTTTACCTTTAGAAAAAATAAAGGGACGTCCCGATAATCCATATATCTATGAATTTTTGAACGAAGATGGAGTAAAAGGTTTGGCTACTGATCTGGTAAAAAATAATAGTAAATTTGATAGTATCTTTTCTTTTGTGCTTGGAAATACTTTGGTTGTCAAAGATTTAAAAACTGCCAACCGGATTGGTGTTGGCCGAGCGAGGATGGTGACTTTACAGGGTGATCTAGTAGAAAGAAATAGCGTCATGAGAGGTGGTTATAGAACATCTCGTTTTAGGGGTTTGTCTTTTACTGGACGTTTGTCTTTGAGTGAAAAAGAAAAAACACAAGAATACCAAACCAGAATTAATGTTTTACAACAAGATTTACAAGGTTTAGAATCCAAATTAGATAGTTCAAAAAATAGTTTATCTAATGAGGAAGCAGACAGAAAAGCTCTTCAAGCCCAAGTTGAAATAGTTGATCAAGAGAAAGAGGGTTTGATTAAAGAAGAAAGCTTGTTAGAGCGAGAGTTGAAAATTATTAAAAATCCCGAAGATTTAAGTGTTTTTTTATCAGAATTAGAAGAGCAAAAGAATATTTTAATTAAAGATAAAGAAAAGATGGAAAAAGATGTTCAAGTTTTAGAAAAAGACATGAAAGAATTTAACGAAAAAGAAGAAGCCAAAAAACAAAAAGTATTTGATTTACAAAAACAAATGCAGACTAAACAGATTCAAGTAAATGAAGTTTTGGAAAAAAGAAATAATTTAAAAATAGAATTAGCAAGATTGGAAACAAAAATAGAAGATTTGTTAGAAGAAATTAACAATGAATTGTCTCTGTCTATTTTGTCATTAAAAGAAAGAGAAATACCAACAGTCAAAAGTGAGGCTTTGAATGGCTTAGTAGATAAAATTCAAAAATTAAAATATCAGTTGAGTCTAATAGGGGGGATAGATGAAGAAGTCGTGGCTGAATATGAACAAACTAAAGAGAGATTTGATTTTTTGAGTAGTCAATTAGAGGACCTAGAAAAAGCAACCAAGGATTTAGAAAAAATGATTGAAGAGATAGATGTTATGATGAAGAAAAAAAGAAAAACTGCTTTTAAAAAAATAAGAGAAGAGTTTGATCGTTATTTTAAAATTTTGTTTGATGGTGGTAGTGCTAAATTAGAAGAAATATATGGTGAGGAAATAGACGAAGATAATATAGAAAATAGTGATGAAGAAGAAAATAAAATAAAAAAAAGAGCTAAAAAGGTTTTGAGCGGAATTGATATTATTGTCAATCCGCCTGGTAAAAAAATTAAACATTTGAATGCTTTGTCTGGCGGGGAGAGAACTCTGACATCAATTGCTTTGATTTGTGCTATATTGAGCTGTAATCCTTCTCCATTTGTTATCTTAGATGAAGTTGAGGCTGCTTTGGATGAGGCTAATTCTATGAGATTTAACAAAATTATGACTGAGCTGTCTATTAAATCTCAATTTATAATAATAACCCATAATAGAGTAACAATGCATTCGGCCGATGTTTTATATGGTGTAGTAATGGGGGGGGATGGCATGTCAAAGTTGATGAGTGTCAAAATAGAAGATGTGCCAAACTAGTTTTAAAGCTAGGGTTGACAAAAAAGTAGTATTATTATATAATTATCACGCTCTCTTCGCCAACTGGCGGACCGTCGAATATTTAAATAAAAATAGTTAAAAATTATGTTGTCAATGAAATTACAACGAGTAGGTAGGAAAAAATTACCCATGTATCGTGTTATAGTTACTCAAAAACACAAAGATCCCTATGGTGATCATGTTGATTCAGTAGGTACTTATAATCCCCATGATAAAGAAAATGGTTTAGTTTTAAAAGAAGATAAAATAAAATCTTGGTTAGAAAAAGGTGTTCAACCTACTAATACAGTTTATAATTTGTTAGTTAAAGCTGGTATTGTAAAAGGTGAAGCCAAAAAATCAGTTTTTATTAGTAAAAAAAGAAAAACAAAAATAGATGATAAAAAAGTTGCTGAAGTAGAAAAGAAAAAAGTTGAGGTTGAAACCAAGACTACTGAAGAAAAAGTGGTTGAACCAGTTGTTGAAAAGCCGGTTGAAGCCCTTAAGGTTGAGGAAGCTCCAGCAGAGATAAAGATAGAAGAAGCTCCAGAAGCTTCAGCAGAGGTAAAGGCAGAATAAGCAAAATTAAACGTAAAAACATCCACTTATTTTAGTGGATGTTTTAAATTTACTGTTATTTAATTCTCAGTTGACTGTTAATAAAAAATATAGTATAATTTTTAATACAGTACTGAGTGGGTTAAAACCACACAAGTCGACAGGCTGTACATTAAAAAATAATTAGAAATTGAAGAATCCTATGGAAACTGATCAGAAATTTTTAGAAGATGTTGTAAGGTCTATCGTTTCAAAGCCTGACAGCGTCAAAGTAACTCGTACAGTTGACGAAAGAGGCGTTTTATTGACCTTGGACGTTGACCCAAGTGATATGGGTTATGTTATCGGCCGTTCTGGCCAAACTGCACGCGCTGTTCGCACTTTACTAAAAATTGTAGGTGCAAAAAATAATGCTCGTGTAAACTTGAAAATTAGCGAACCAGAAGGTGGTCGTGGTCCTGCTGTTCGTACTAACGATCCAGTAGGCGCAACAACAGATGCAACAACAGATGCAACAGTAGACGCAGTATTAGACACAACAATAGATACAAGTGCTGTAGATGACTTGAACATCTAAAATTATATAAATAAAACTCCCGCCCTGTTTTTCAGGACGGGAGTTTTGATTTGATATATATTGGAATATATATTAAAATAGATATACATTTTATTGTTATTCTGGGTGAAATGAAGAATCTTAAGTTTATCAATAGATCCTTCATTCCATTCAGGATGACAGTGTCATTATAATAAATTAATTTATTAAAATATTAGTATATGAAAAAAGTCAAAATAGCCATCAATGGTTTCGGGAGGATAGGGAGACAGGTTTTTAAAGTTGCGTTTGGTCGGGAGGATATAGAGATAGTTGGTATTAACGATTTGACTGATAATAAAACATTGGCTCATCTTTTAAAATATGATACTGCTTATGAAACTTATTTAAAAGAGGTGAGTTATGCTGAGGATAGTATTACAGTTGATGGAGTTGAAATACCAGTGTCTGCTTCTAAAGAACCGTCTGAATTGCCATGGGGTAAATTAGAAGTAGATGTGGTAATGGAATGTACTGGTATTTTTCGTAATCGTGAAGGGGCGGAAAAACATATTACAGCGGGTGCTAAAAAAGTTATTATTTCTGCTCCAGCCAAAGATAAAGATATCCCTACTTATGTTCGTGGAGTAAATTGTGGTAAAGTTGGCCAAGAAAAATCTTTGATTATTAATAACGCTTCTTGTACCACCAATTGTATTGCTCCGGTCATGGCTGTATTAGATGAAGAATTTGGTATAGAAAAAGCAATGATGAGTACTATTCACGGTTATACCGCTGATCAGAATTTGCAAGATGGTCCACATAAAGATTTGCGTCGAGCCCGGGCTGCTGCTGAAAATATTATTCCTACTTCAACTGGGGCCGCCAAAGCTGTTGGAGAAGTAAAAACCAATTTGCAAGGCATATTTGATGGCGTGGCTTTTCGTGTGCCAGTTCCAACTTGTTCTTTGTCTGATATTACTGTAATTTTAAAAAAGGATGTGAGCAAAGAAGAAATAAATGAAGTTTTAATTAAAGCTTCAAAAACAGATAGATTTAAAGGAATATTGAAATGTACAGATGTGCCTTTGGTCTCAGCCGATTATGTTGGAGATGATTATTCATCAACTGTAGATTTGGAATTAACTAGTGTTGTTGGGGGTAATATGGTAAAGGTTGTTTCTTGGTATGATAATGAAGTTGGTTATTCTCATCGTATGGTAGAGATGGCTATACTATTTGCTTAAATAAAAATTAATTAATTAAATATGAGTCGTATATACACCACAGATACAGTCGGTAAAGCAGGGGAGGAAGTTCTGTTAAAAGGATGGATAAATGCCCGTCGCAATATGGGTAAGATTGCTTTTTTGGATTTGCGTGATTTAAAAGGTATTGTTCAAGTAGTAGGTGTTCCTGCTGAGCTAGACGAAGTTTCCCAAGAAGAATTAAATAGAGTGAGGCCAGAATGGGTAGTGGAAATAACTGGCATTGTTCAAGAAAGAGGGGAAAGACAAAAAAATCCTGATATGCCAACTGGCACTGTAGAAATTTTGGCTAAAAGTTTAAAAGTTTTAAGTGAAGCTCAAACTCCTCCTTTTGAAATAGATAAAGATACGGCTATAATTAATGAAGAATTACGTTTGAAATATCGTTATTTAGATTTACGTTCTAAAAGAATGAAAGATAATATGGTAATGCGTTCTAGAATGATGAACTTTTTACGTAATTATTTATACAAAAAAGATTTTAATGAAATACATACTCCGATACTCTCAAAATCAACTCCAGAAGGAGCTAGGGATTATTTAGTGCCATCTCGTAAGTTTCCTGGTAAGTTTTTTGCCCTACCTCAGGCTCCACAACAATACAAACAATTATTTATGGTAGCTGGTATGGAGAAATATTTTCAAATAGCTCCATGTTTTCGCGATGAAGATGCTAGGGCTGATAGATCTCCGGGAGAATTTTATCAACTTGATATGGAAATGAGCTTTGTTAGTCAGGATGATATTTTGGATTTGGTAGAGAATATGTTTACTACCATGGTCAAAGAATTGTGGCCAAACAAAAAAATGACTTTTGATAAATGGCCTAGGCTAGATTGGCAAGAAGTAATGGATAAGTATGGTACTGATAAACCAGATTTAAGAAAAAATAAAGAAGACAAAGATGAATTAGCCTTTGCTTTTGTGATTAATTTTCCTTTATTTGAGCGTCAGGCTGAAGATAAAAATTCTGAAGAACATTTTCATGGCTCACAGGGTGAGTGGGCGCCATCTCACAATATGTTTACTCGTCCAAAAGAGGAAGATTTATCTTTATTAGATTCAGATCCAGCAAAAGTAAAATCTTATCAGCATGATTTAATTTTAAATGGGGTAGAAGTTGGCGGTGGTGCTTTGAGAATTTATGATAAAGAAATACAAGAAAAAATCTTTGATCTTATTGGTTTTGATGAAGCGAAAAAACAAGAGTTTAAACATTTATTAGAAGCTTTTACTTATGGAGTACCCCCTCACGGAGGTATGGCACCTGGTTTTGATAGGTTGCTTTCTATTTTACAATCTGAAGATACTATACGTGAAGTGATTGCTTTTCCACTTACAGCTGATGCCAAAGATTTGATGATGGAGGCACCTTCTGCAATACCAGAAGAACAATTAAAAGACGCTAATATCAAAATAAAGTAATTTAATACTATCAAGCCGAAAATAAGTATATTTTCGGTTTAACATAGATCGTTTTACAAATTATGAAAATAGAAATTAAAAATTTTTCTGGTCCCTTGGATTTATTATTGCAATTAATAGTAAAAGAAGAACTAAATATTACTGAGCTAGCTTTGTCTGAAATCACGGAAAATTTTTTTGAGTATTTAGATAAATTAGATAAAAGCAGGGAATTTGAGATGGCTGATTTTTTAGTAGTAGCTACAAAATTAGTTTATTTAAAATCAAAACATCTTTTGCCCGATTTAGCAGTAGAAGAAGACGAGGATTCATTGGCTCTTCAATTGAAAATGTATAAGAAGTTTGTTGAAGCTAGTCATAAGATAGAAAAGTTATGGAGTGATGATAAAAAGTCATACGGACGCATAGAAGCGCCTATAAAATTAAAAGAATTTGTTTTACCTAACAATTCCCATCAAGATAATCTGCGTTTATCTTTTGAAAATATTTTAAAAAGATTAAAGCCAATTGATCCATTACCTCAAGCGATGATTGATAGAGGGGTTAATATCAAAGATAGGGTGGCTAATTTAAAAGATATTTTAAAAAAGGTAAAAAAATTGAATTTTAAAGATTTATTGTCAGGTGCGCACAGTAGAACGGAGGTAATTGTAAGTTTTTTGGCTGTTTTGGAGATGGTTAAGGCCGGAGAAGTTTCGGTTAAACAATCTGATTCTTTTGGTAATTTAGAAATATCTAATTAAAAATAATATATATTGTAATATATATTATAATATATACTTAATTTAATATAAAAATATGTCTACTAGAAAATTAAAAGATAGTGAGATTAGAAAAGTTATAAAGTTAGGCAATAGCCTGGCTGTTACTTTGCCAAAAGCAATTACAAATGAATTAAAATGGAGAGAAAAACAAAAATTGGTAGTAAGAAAACAGGGGAATAAAATTATTATTGAAGATTGGAAGTAAAAATACTTTAATATTTTTTAAATTTGTAGTATAATCTTTAAGTGAATGTAGGTAAAATTTTTGTTTGTTGTTATTTAAAATAAATCATCTGAAAGACAAAGTAGCAGATGATTTATTTTAAATAACAACAAACCTTATTCTAATTCTAAAACATTTATGAATAATATATTTTCAAAATTAGAATCAATTTTATTTGTAGCTGGCAAAGCTTTGTCTCTAAAAAAAATAACCAAAGCGCTCGATATAACAGAGGCTGAAGCTTTAGAGGCTATAG
>Ga0307992_1001908_pt1 | contig 12088 bp, 9 predicted proteins | sample EllFjometagen133_FD_203162 | JGI IMG/M metagenome (GOLD analysis project Ga0307992, IMG submission 203162) | Marine microbial communities from Ellis Fjord, Antarctic Ocean - #133 | ecosystem: Environmental > Aquatic > Marine > Unclassified | place: Southern Ocean | collected 2014-10-08
GAGCCACTTCCGGAATGAGCCAAGGGTTTCTTATACTTTTCTTTATACCAAGTTTAGTGTTAGTGATTACTGCATTTCTCGTCGCTTCTGAGCCGGTACCCGAGGTAGTGGGAATGGCGATAAAGGGCAGGGTTTTATATTGAAAATTTTTTCCTTTTCCTTCGATTTCTTGATAATCAGCCACTGAACCTCCATTGGTTACCATTGCCGAAATAGCTTTACCTGTATCCAGGACACTCCCTCCGCCCAGAGCTATAATTAAATTACATTTTTCTTTTTTGGCAAGATCCGTTCCGGTATCTATTGTTTCTACTGTAGGGTCAGAGGGAATATTTTCATAGATTATATATTCTAAATTATTTTTCGTAAGCGAATGAGTTAAGCGATCCAGTGCCCCACTTTTTCTCATTGCACTTTTACCCAATACTATAAAAGCTTTATTTCCTAATCTTTTTGCCTCTGCCCCAATTTGGTTTAGACTTCCCGGACCAAAGATAATCTTTCCGGGAGTATAAAATTCCCCTACTTTAATCAAAATTAACCTCCTTGCAAGCATAAAATTGATTTAAATTAATTTTATATAATTACTTTTCCATTAAATGCATACGGAGCATATTGAGAGCGCGGCGGGCTGAGCGTAAGCGAACTAATTGACGGTTTCCGAATAGCTGATGTTTCTGAGTAAGAGTCTTTTTACCATCAGCTAAAGCCATATAGACCAGTCCCACTTTTTTCTTTTCCGTTGCTCCTCCCGGACCGGCAATACCGGTAATACTAATTCCTATATCACTTTGACAGCATCTTCGCACCCCTTCTGCCATTAATTGAGCCACTTCTTTGCTTACTTCACCATATTTTTTAATTACTTCCGGAGATACTTTTAACAGGTTTTCTTTAACTTTGGCACTATAACTTATCACTCCGCCTTGAAAATATTCGGAACTCCCCGGTATGCGGGTAATCATTTCACCTAACATTCCACCGGTGCAGGATTCTGCTACTGCAATTGTTAATTTTTTTGTTTTTATTAATTTTCCTACTACTTTTTCTATAGTCTCTTCATCGTTACCATAAATATAATTACCCAATACTTTAGTTAATTGATTAACCGAAAATTGTAATAATTTCTCTGCTTCTTTTTCGCTAGGAGCCTGGGTAATTATCTGAACCTGAATATCTTCCGGATTAGCATAGATACCAAAACAAAAATTAGTTTGTTTGTTTATATAGTCGCGAATAAGTTCATTAACCGATGATTCTCCCAAGCCAGTAACTTTTAATATTTTTGTTTTTTTAATCATAGAAGGTGGAAATTTTTCTTTTAGATAAGGGATTAGATTTTCTTCTATCAGATTCTTCATCTCATGAGGGACGCCGGGAAAAGAGCATATAATTTTGCTATCTTTTTCTAAAATCATGGCTGGAGCAGTGCCATATTGATTAATGATAATTTTAGCTCCTTCCGGAAGATAGACTTGCTTAAGATTACTTGGGGAAATTTTTATTTTTATTTTATGGAGAATCTTTTTTAAATTTTCTTCAGCTTCCGGATATTTTATCAGCTTAAGATTTAAAGACCTGGCAATAGTTTGATAGGTAATATCATCTTCTGTAGGTCCTAACCCACCAGTAGTAATAATCAAATTAGAACGTTGAAGGGCGAGTTTTAAAGTGGATAATAAAGATTCAGGATTATCACTAACAGCTGAAATATGTTCTAAATCGATATCTAATTCAACTAATTTTTTGGCAATAAAATTTGCGTTGGTATCGGTAATCTGCCCTCTTAGTATTTCACTACCAATACTGATAATTTCTGCTTTCATTGATTTTTTTACCTCTCTTTATTTAATTGTCTATATGTCCTTGTCTAAAGTCTGTCTGACGGTTTTATGTATATCGTTGAGGGCGTATTGCAATACGCCCCTACTTCCTTGTTCAAAATTTTATACTTATTACTTGTATTAATCAACTAATTAGGCAACCAACTAATCAATAAGTAATAAGTACTTATTTTTATAATTTCAGAAAATTAATCTTATTACTCATTACATATTACTTGTTACTGTATTTTATAATCGGTACTCTATATGCGATACAGATTTATTTAGGCCACTGTTTTTTGGGGAAATAATTATAGGAAAGAAAGTAGCGATTAATTACTGCATTAGGCCATTTGCTAATTATTACCATTTTTTTATTTTTAAGGAATCTACGCAATTCAATATTTTTGGAAAAATTGACAAAATCTTTGTAACTTCCGTTAAATTTTTTAGGCCAATCCCTGGCTAAAGGGTGGAAGGGATTTTTAATGCTTTTACTTAATTCCTGATATCTTTGAGCCATATTTTTTATTTTAATTCTCTTACCGATTTTTTCAAATATTGCTTCCGGATGTAATTTTTCCCATCCTAAAAGTAGAGACCCGTGTTCACCCCATTGTCCGAATATCTTAGCTCTTTGGTGATGAAGGTTGCTATCTTTAACAGATTCTTCGGTGAAGAGAATAGCCTTATGAAAATAAGTATATACTCCGGTTACTTCCTCTTTGCTTTTATTAAACTCTATCCATGCCACTTCATGATCTGAGGGGTCATTATCTCCGGGGTAGTCTATGTCGTCTTCCCAGAAAAGATTATAAGCAATAATCTCTTTTTTGGGGTGGATTACTGCTACCAAATCTTTTAGTTTGAAAAATTCTTTAGGGTTTACAAATAATCTGGGAGCGTATTTAGCTGCTAATTTTAGGTCAGTTTCTGAGGCCAGACGAGGAGGGTCTAATTTTAGTGTTATTTCGTATTCATCGCTTGCTTCCATTAATCTTCTCATCAAGTGGTAGGCATAACCAAGTCGATAGTGATAAAGGATGTTTTTAGGTTGTATTTTTAAACCCTTTATATAATTTTCAATAACTTTATTAAATATTACCGGGTTTCTTCCATAAGCATCATAGGTGGATAGAGCTCTATCACCTTTTTCGAAATAATTTTCTAACATTTTTTATTACCCCTTATTTGAGGAAAATTCCGTTTAATTTTCCTGCATCCTTATTTATTATTCGACATTTTAAAAGAAAATCCTTCTTTTAAATTAGTCGTTAGTGAATAGTGAATAGTCGTTAGTTTTAAATGCAAGTTTTTAGTTTACGGTTTTCAGTTTTTTAGATTCTGGTTTGTTGTAAAGATTTTTTTCAAACTTAAAACTCCTAACTAGCAACTTATACTAGTAACTCGTTACACATTACTCATCACTTATCACTGAATTGTAATTTATCTTCTATAATATCACAAAATAAATTAAGAATTTTTAAAAGAATTTTTAAAAGAATGATTGAATATTTAATATCGCTGTATTATAATTGCCTGTAATTTAAAAGTAGAGAATATGGTAGAATGAAAATAAAGAGAAAGGGGTGAAAAAAAAGGTATGGAAATAGTAACGAGTATGATTTATAGAGTGATGGATTCAAGCATTTATACAGGGGCGGGAATTATTTTTTTATCGAGAGTTTTGGATGTATCCATAGGAACTTTTAGAGTCCAAATGATAGTAAGAAGAAAAAAGCTTATTGCCGGTGTGCTCGGTTTTTTTGAAGTTTTGATTTTTATTCTGATAGTAAGCAAAGTAATACAGGATATTGGGAATTGGCTTAATGTCATTGCCTATTGCGGTGGTTTTGCTACCGGAAACATGGTGGGGATATTTATATCGGAAAAAATTTCCAAAGAGATAATTTCTATAGGCATTATTTCCAGAACTAAATGGCAGGGAATCGAAGAGAAACTTCGGGAAGAGGGATTCGGAGTTACCCGAAATATAGGGTATGGTAAAGATGGAGAAGTTCAGATTCTCAAAGTAATATGTGAAAGGAATTATTTTCCAAAAGTAAGGGATATCGCTTTAGAACACGACCAAAAAACCTTTATCGCTTCCTATCTTCTTACCGGTAAAAATGGTGGTCGTATGTATGGGGTAAAGAGTAAGATTTAATAATTATGCCAGAGAGCTTTTAAATGCCTGGGTTTATCGATGTCCAGAGCAATTTCCGGAGGAGAGAGGATAGCTTTTCCTTTATAACCCCCCAATAATTCAGGGACTTTCTTTTCCAGATCCTGGATAGATAGATATTTTCTTAAGTATTTTGCGGTTATTCGAGCCCCTAAGAGTCGAGCCATTTTTAAAGGATGTTTTCTAAAATAGATAAAATCGTTAATTGTATCTGCAAAATCAGTAATAATTCGAGGATTTATTAAAAGAATATTTCCTCCGGTAAAAGTTCCTTCAACAAGATTAGCATAAACCCTTCTTAAATCTGAAGAGGGGAAAGACTGTTGATAAACTTCTTTATCGATTATAGGATAATAAATGTCAAAACCAGGACATCCGTAACACTCTTTTATAAAACAATCGATGAGTTTTTCGGTTATTAAAGGGGCGTCACAAGTTGAGATTAATATTAAAGGTTCTTTTTTGAGGGATAAAATTCCTGATTTCAAGGTATCGGGAATAGTTTGACCGTCGGAAATGGTTAGATAGACCATATCTTTTACTAATTTTTGTACTTTTTCAGGTCCTGCTAATATGATTTTATCAGTGTATTTTGATTTTTTTAGAGCTTCTATAATATGTAGAATCATAGGTTTGCGGTGAGGACCTATTTCAATCAAAGCTTTATTTTCTTTGCCGGTAAATTTTCTCAGGCTTATTTTGTTTTTTCCTCCAGCCAACAGTAAGACATTTATTTTTTTTAGCATAATTTTCTCCCAACCTGATTTTCTGACATAAATAAAAATCTTTATTATTACTTATATATGGTAGTGAAATATTGACCAATTAGCCAATTCTCCAATTAAATTAGAAAAGAATGAATAGTTTTATGTATATCGTTGAGGGCGTATGCAATACGCCCCTACTTCTGGCTTCTTCTTTCTTTGCTATGATTACATACTGATTATCCTATACGCTATACGCTCCACGCTATCCGCTACTACACGAGCTATGAATTTGGTTTTACGCTTTTCGTTTTAAGTTTTTAGTTATATAATGATAACTGTAAGCTGATAACTGAAAAATTGTATTTGAAACTAACGACTAATTTAGATTATATAATAAATACAGTAACAAGACAAAAAGGAGAGGAAATATATGTTGGAAAATATTTTTAAATATGCTATTTTTTTAACTGCCTGGGGGTGGGCAGGATTTGCAGCTGACCAGAAGGGCTTGCGAATTTTTATTAAGCCGGAAGAGAGAAAAGAGGATGTTCTTTTTAGAATCAGAGAAGAGTTGAAATGTAATAATCTATTCGAAGATAATAAAGAATGGAAAAGTTTAATTCAAAAGGTTAAAAAATATTATATGGGCAAAAAAGTTGATTTTACGGATTACCAGTTGAATTTAGATAATTATACGGATTTTCAAAAGAAAATATTACAGACAGTTAGGAAAATTCCTTATGGTGAAACCAGGTCCTATAAAGAGGCAGCAGAAGCAGCCGGTTATCCACGAGCATACCGGGCAGTGGGAAGCACCATGAGAAATAATCCTTTGCCCTTAATTGTCCCCTGTCATCGGGTCATAAAAAGTGACGGTAGTTTAGGGGGTTTTTCCGGAAAAAAAAGGAGCACTTTAAAAAGGAAGATGATAGATTTAGAATCTGAAGGAAAATAAGGGATAGATAGGGATAGAAGAAAATTTAAAAAATAAAAAGAGGTAGTTCGTGCCATCTCTTTTTTTGATAACAAAGGTTTGTTTAAACTAAAGCCATTTCCATATCTTTATCATCTTTATCAGCATAATAAGTAGCAAACTTGGCTTGAATTTTAGATATAATCTCTTACAGGTAAATATTTTTCTATGATTAATTTTTCAGGACCCAATTCTTTCTTTAGGCCGATAAACCTGTTTTTTTAGTTCTTGCAGATTATGTACTACAGATTTAGGAGTAATGCCTATACTGTCTCCTCCACCGACTGGTTTTATCATCAAGGGGAACCCTATTTTCTCTATCTGGGAGAGTAATTTTATCACAATATTTAAACCAAATCTTTTAACCAGGGTTTTAGCAAATATTTGGTCAGTGATAAGAGGGAAATGGTTATAAGGATAACCAGTATAGTTGAATAAGACCAGCCTTGAACTACTATCCCCAGGGCAGTACCAGCGGCAGGAGGATGTTCGGTATTAGTAATAACCATAAAAAAGATAGATAATCCTACAGAGAGGGATGGGATGAGAATTTTAATTATATTTTGGGTAAGAAAAAAATATTCTCTGTTTTGGATCAAAGAAGCAATATAAAAACAAAGGACTCCCGAAACAATGCCGATTATATGTCCTCCTATGACCCTCCGGGGTTGAGCAGTGGCATATTTAGGCATAGCAAAGATGATGAAAGTAGTTGATCCCAAAGAAGCAATAACCGCGGCACTAGTAAATAAATTTTCAAAATAAAGAATAATAATCAGGGTAATAGTAGCTAACAGACTTTGGAGTATGTAATTAGTAAAATATTTCTTCAGTTTTCTATCGAATATTTGCATATTTCCTCTCTTATTATTAGCGTTTTGGGAATTTTTGTGTACTCCAAATAGGTAATAGTTCCCAAAAATATTATTTTTTAATGATTTGCTTTGCCGACCAATTCAGTAATTATTTTGGTCTCTCCGATTACAATTAGTAAATCGTCCTTTTTTATTACATCTTTTGCCTGGGGTGAGATATTAAAGCCATTATTTCTCTTTATAGCTAAAACGTTTATTCCATATTTATTCCGCAGATCCAGTTCACTTAAAGATTTATCTACGAATTCGGGCAAGGCTTTAATCTCCATAATATTATAATTAGGTTCCAGTTCTACATAATCTTTAATATTTGGGGTGATTAATCTTCGAGCGATTCTTGCCCCCATATCTCTTTCGGGAAATACAACTTTATCCACACCAATTTTTTTTAAAATCTTTGCATGGAGATTGTTTTGGGCTTTAGCGATAATATATTTTAGTCCCATTTCTTTTAACATCATAGTTACCAAGATGCTTGCTTCTAAATCAGTAGCGATGCTTACAATAGCGGCATCAAAATTTTTTACCCCTAATTCTTTTAAAACTCTTTCCTCAGTAATATCAGCCTGCACTGCCTGAGTTATCTCATCTTTTAAATCATTTACTCTTTCTTCATCATTATCTACTCCCAGGACTTCATGTCCCAATTCAACCAAAGTAGTTGCTACTGCCGAACCAAATCTTCCTAAACCAAGAACTATAAATTGCTTCATGGAAAATACCTCCTCTTTAAAATTGACCAATTATCCAATTAACCGATTCACCAATTAAAATTACAGATTACAAGTTTCTAGTTGCAAGTTTACAGCTATCGGTTTTCAGCTGTTAGTTTATTATGCCTCATATCATTATTTTGAGTTGGGGTAGGGGTCGGATTTATCCGACCCGATTTCTTGCGGGTTCGATGAATCGAACCCCTACCTTACATAATAGACAGGCGAGACGCCTGTCCTACGTCTATTATAATGCTTCATGCTTTTATCGATTTTTGGATTTTGTCTTTCTATGGGCAGATACAAGTTCTGACCCTACATATTATACATTACTATTTTTCTACGCGATATTCTTGATGATTTTATTCTGACTCCTGGCTCCTGAATTCTATCTTCTTCACGTGATACGCGATACTTATTTATTCTGACTTCTATCTTCTCTTTCTTTCCTAATTTACTATATACTTGATAATCGATACTGTCTTCATTTCCCGCAATTCTTCCCCACGCCTATACGCTCTACGTTAATTTCTTACTAACGACTATTCACTATTTACTAACGACTAAATTGACCGGACAACTAGCTAACTACTGAACCGGTAAACCAGTATATTGCCTAATCGTTCAATCGTTCAATCGGTCAATTGGTGAATTAATTTATTGGTCAATTTATCATCCCACCATAATTTTTTCTTCAGGATATCTAATTATTTCTGGTTCTCGTTTTTGAATTAATGCTAAAGCAAGACCTAAAGGCCCAATTCTACCGGTAAACATGGTGATAATAATTATAATTTTACCGGCTATACTCAAAGACGAAGTAATACCTGTTGATAATCCCACTGTGCCAAAAGCAGAAACAACCTCGAATAATACTTTCATAAAATTTTCTCCTTCTACATAGGATAATAGTATGGTCATGATAATAACCATACCCAAGGAGAGGGTGATAACGGTTAAGACTTTAGGAATTATATCCTGTGATATTCTTCTTCTAAAGATTTGAATCTCTTCTTTTCCTTTTAGTGAGGACCAGACGTATAATAAAAGTAAACCGAAAGTAGTAGTCTTAACTCCTCCTCCCGTAGAACTGGGAGAGGCACCTATAAACATTAAGATAATAATTAAGAAAAGAGTGGCATTTTGCATGCTTCCGACATGAAGAGTATTAAACCCCGCGGTACGGGCAGTAACTGATTGAAAAATTGAACCATATATTTTCTCCGAGAAATTCAAATTTCCCATGGTAGAAGGATTGTTAGATTCTACAAGGAATATGATTATGAAACCGGCTAAAATAAGTATAAAACTGATTTTTAAGGCCAATTTAGCGTGTAAGGAGAGGGTTCTGTTTTTTCCGTATTGAAAAAATTCTAATAAAACCAAAAATCCGATCCCTCCTAATATAATTAAAATTATAAAAGTAAGATTTATAACTAAATCTCCTTTGTAGCGCATCATGCTATCTGAAAAGAGAGAGAATCCGGCATTACAAAAAGCGGAGATAGAATGAAAGATTGCCAGGTATAAAGCATGTAGAGGGGAATAGACCTTCTGCCAGCAAAAGAACAGGATAATGGCCCCGGCAATTTCGATAACTGTCGTGAATATTAAAACATATTTAGCTAAACGAACTAATCCTCCGATAGAAAATTGGTTTAAGGATTCCTGCATTATTAATCTTTGTCTTAAAGAGATTTTCTTCCCCACTAAAAAAGCAAACATTGTAGACATAGTCATTATCCCTAATCCACCACATTGCAGGAGAACCAGAATAACTAATTGCCCAAAAGTAGAAAAATCTTTTCCGGTATCCAGTACAATCAATCCGGTAACACAGGTGGCAGAAGTAGCAGTGAAAAGGGCATTGATGAAACCTATACTCTTTCCTATACTGGAAGCAAGGGGAAGATTAAGAAGTATAGTACCTACAGTAATTGCCGAAAGAAACCCTAACGCTAATACTTGAGGTGGTGATAGTTTTTTTTCTTTAGAATCTCTAATAAGTGATATAGTTCCTTACCTCGTTTTTAAAATTTAGTTTTTAGATTAATTGTATTTCTTGATTCGTTAATTAGTTGCTTGGTTACCTGGTTGATTAGTTAAAATACAGTAACAAGTAATATGTAATGAGTAATAAGATTAAATCTCTGAAATTATTAAAAACATACTTATCACACGTTACACATTACATCACTTACTGGTTAACTGGCAAACGGGGTAACCAGGTAACTATATGCGCAATATATAATACTCGATACGTATTTATTTTGTCTTCTGAGTCCTAAATTTTGTTTTATTCAACCGATACTGTTTTTTCTTGTTACTCATTACTTGTTACCCATCACTATATTTAGCTAACGACTAATTTGCATTTTGTATTTTCCTTACACTTATAACCCGCACCTATACGCTATACGACTAATTTTATTATTTTCTCCAAAATTCCGGAACTACCAGAATTAAGACCGTATATATCTCCAATCGACCCAACAACATACAAATAGTTAAAACAATTTTACCCAAAGGCGGTATAAAAGCATAGGTTTGAGTTGGACCGACCAATCCCAGGCCCGGTCCCACATTCCCTAAAGTAGCGGCAACCGATCCCATTGCACTGACTATATCTAACCCTAATATAGTCATTATAAAAGAAGAGATAACAAAAATAAAGATATAAAGAAAGAAAAATCCGGTAATATTGCGCATCACACCTTCCGAAACTATCTTATCTCCCAATCTAATCGGAGATACTACTTGGGGATGAATTAATTTACGAAATTCTCTATTAGCCTGTTTTATGAGAAGGAGGACCCGAATATTTTTAATTGCTCCACCGGTCGAACCGGCGCACCCGCCTATGAACATTAAAATTAATAGCACACTTTTAGAAAATGCCGGCCAGGCATCGTAATCAGCAGTTACGAAACCGGTAGTAGTGACTATAGATACAACTTGAAAGGAAGCATACCTTAGAGCAGTAAAGATTGAGTTATAAATGGTTACTCTTAGTTGGGTAGTAATAGCCAAGATAGCAATCAGAACTACTCCTCCGTAAAAAAGAAATTCTTTATCTTTGAATAAGCTTTTTATATTTCCATGAAGGGTTTGATAATGTAAGGTGAAATTTACTCCGGCTACAAACATAAAGAAAATTGTAATAATTTCAAATACCGGATTGTTATAAGCACCTATACTTAGATTTCTAGGGTTAAAACCTCCTGTGGCCATAGTTCCAAACATATTAGTAAGGGCTTCAAATAAAGGCATTCCCGTAAAATATAAACATCCAACCTGTAAAGCAGAGATTACAATGTAGACTTGCCATAAAAGTTTAGCAGTTTCTTTAATTCTTGGTTTTAATCTATCTTTTTCAGGTCCAGGGACCTCTGATTTAAATAATTGCATTCCTCCTGCTCCCAAGGTCGGAAGGATAGCTACTACCAAGACTATAATTCCCATGCCGCCCAGCCACTGGATAAAGTCCCGCCAGAAGAGAATTGCATAGGGGTTTCCTTCAATGGGAACAAGTACAGTAGCCCCGGTGGTAGTAAATCCGGACATTGATTCAAAATAAGCATCGATAAAATTGGGGAAAGTTCCGGCAAATAAAAAGGGAAGAGCTCCAAAACCAGCAGCCAATATCCACCCCAGGGCAGCAATAGCAAATCCTTCTTTGTGACCGATAGGATCTTTTGAAGAAAAAAATTTCCATAATAAAAGACCGCTTAAAGAAGTAATAGCCATAGAAAGAACAAAGGCACTAATTACCGGTTCCTGATAATAAATAGCATATAAAAGAGGGAATAGCATGCTTAGTCCTAAAAAAAACAACAGGTTCCCTAAGGTATTTAGTACAATTTTATATCTCACTTTTATTTATTCCCACCATCAAATATTTTTTCTATTTTCCTTATATCGCATGACAAGGTAAATATAATTATCTTATCTTCAGGTTGAATGGTATCATCACCATGAGGGATAATAACTTTATCTTTACGAACAATAGCACCGATAATGCTATTCTGGGGTAAATTAGCTTTTTTTAATGGTGTGTTAATAATTTTTGAGTGGGGACTAACTATTAATTCAATAACTTCTGCTTCACCCTCTTTTAGTAAAGTTAGAGAAATTATTTTCCCTCTTCGAATAAATCGTAAAATGGCAGAAGTAGTAGTCATTCTGGGGTTTACTACAGCATCTACTGCAATTTTCTCCAGTATGGGAATATAGTTTATTCTATCTACTTTGGCAATTACCTTTTTTGTACCCAGGTGTTTGGCTAATAAAGCTACCAGGAGGTTGTGTTCATCGTATCCGGTGACTGCAACGAAACCATCAGTGGTTTCTATATCTTCGGATTTTAAAAGATCAATATTAGTACCGTCGCCATTTATTACCAGGGTGCGAGGAAGGCTTTCAGCGATTTTTTCACATTTTTCTTTATCTCTTTCAATTAATTTAGTATTAAAGCCCAGTTTTGCTAATATTAAGGCAGTTTGAATACCTATCCTGCTTCCCCCCAAAATCATAACATTTTGCACACTTAGAGGTTTTTGGTTAAAAATTTCACTTAACTCTAAAAAATATTCTTTTTTAATTAAAATATATAGATTATCACCTGTAATAATTTTTTCTTCTCCGTCAGGAATAATTATTTTATTATTTCGAAAAATAGCGGCAACTAATATAGGGTATTTAAAGGTGATAGCTTTTAATTGTTGATTAATAAAAGGGAAACTTTCATCAACCTTAAGTTCAAAAAGCTGAACCTTCCCTCCGGCGAAGTTCTGTACCTGAGCAACATTTATT
>Ga0307992_1001909_pt1 | contig 12085 bp, 15 predicted proteins | sample EllFjometagen133_FD_203162 | JGI IMG/M metagenome (GOLD analysis project Ga0307992, IMG submission 203162) | Marine microbial communities from Ellis Fjord, Antarctic Ocean - #133 | ecosystem: Environmental > Aquatic > Marine > Unclassified | place: Southern Ocean | collected 2014-10-08
AGATTCCAAAAAACTGAGGAATGGTTCATGTGTTGGCGATGGGCTAGCTCATGAATAATTACATAATCAATTACTTTGGTTGGACAGTGGGCTAAGCGCCAGTTAAAATTGAGGTTTCCTTGACTACTACAACTCCCCCATCTAGTTTTTTGTTGTCGAAGGGTAATTCGATTAAATTTAATTTTCATTTTATCAGCTAGTTGTTTGCTTCTGGGTAAAATATACCTGGTTGCAGTTGATTTTAAAAATCTATCAGCCTCTTTTATTGAATTGATATTAAGGTCTTTTTTTTGATGTGTTTTACCGAATATTTTTATTTTATCGGCTGTCTCTCCAAAATTTTTTTGATTTTTGATTTTTAAAAGTTGCTCTTGGATCCAACTATCACTTTTTTTTACCACTGCATTAATACTCCATTTGGGAGTAAATCGTGGTGTAGTTACTACCACTTCTCCATCGGGTTTAATACGGATCTTTATTGATTTAGAGCGAGGATGAGTTTTATGGGTATAGGTGATCATTAGAAAGATAATACGGATCTAAGAGTTTCAATAATAGTCGAGGTAATTAGTTGGCTGGAGTCAATTTGGTTTAGAAAATTACTGATCTGTGTATTACCCACCACAAGTATTATGGCTAGTGTGACACTAATAATTTTCGCAGCTTTAGATTGGATAATTGTGATCCGAAGAGCAAAAAATAGACTTAAAATAGTTGAAATAGTCATAATAATGGCTTTATTAGCAAAAATATTGATTTGAGAGCTGCTAATTTGTCCCAAATGCAGTCGTTGCTCTAGAGCTGGTAGCTCAAAGAAAATAAATCTAATGGAATTAAATAAACTCCACAAGCCTTGAAGTATTAATAAAATTGCCACAATTTTAACAAAATAAAGTTGGGCTAGATGAAGTTGCTCTTGCTGTTTTAATTCTTCAGCATCATGTGAAGTAATAGTTGATGGGGTGTTGTTTGGATCAATAGTAATTGGTGTGGGAGTATCTAGCTGTGGTGAAACATTGGCTTTGATCATAAACACATCTTAACTAATTTAAAAATACGGTACAATATACACTTATGGAGCCATGGTGTTGGAATTGGTAGACAAGCACGGCTTAGAACCGTGTGCCGCAAGGCATGTGGGTTCGACTCCCACCCATGGCACTCAAGAAAAATTTAGGGTCTGCAGCTTTGCATCTTTCATGCCTGCTGAATATTTCTTCGCTTACGCTTGAAAATTCAGGGACTGAAATAATAAAAAACCCCGCATACTTCGAAAGCGGGGCTCTTTAAGCTCAGCACGTCATTCCCGGTGAGGAATACCTACTGAGATAAAAGTATTATAACTTATTATTATAAGTTTGTCAAACAATATCAAACTATTATTATTCTGTGGGGACAAATTCTAAAACGTTGTTGTCTTGATCTATCTTTATACCCAGCTCTCGATCGTTGTAGCGCATCTCTGTCATCCATTGATTAACGCTATCTGCCCAACTACCATCACTGCCGGGAGTGTATTTGGTCATTATCTCTTGAGGTGTAGTCAGACCTTCATTGATATAGTACATTTTAAGCTCTCTGGCAGCACGTTCAAAATTAGCATCAAAGTCTTCAAAACCAAGCGTGCCTCGCTCATGAATACCAAAGCCTAAACAGTTATATGAATCTGGTGGGATGTTTTTACAAAGGTTACTTTCTTGCATAGCGATAGCAGGTAAAAGTCTAAAATCAAACTCGTGTTTATCGGCTAAGGTGACAAAAACTTGTCCATAATACGAATATGGTTGGAGTGGTGAGTCATATCTTTCTAAAAAAGTGGCTACTAAAGTTGCTCTGGCATCTTCTGTTTCAACGATACTTTTAACTCCTCTGAGATCTGAGTCAGCGGTGTGGTTAAAGGTTGATTTAGTTGTACCTAAAATTACTTCTTCAGTAGGACCTTCAGCAACAGTTTCTTTAGGCATTAGGTAGAAATAATAGCCAGCAATGCTAGTCAACATAATACCCACAGTGAGTAAGATCCAAGCGTAGGCGAAAAAAAGTCTTTTCATCTAGGGGGAGTATAACAGATTGAGCTCAATCTGTTTGATATAATATAGCTGTATATAAAATAAGTTTTTATGGCTAGAAATCCAGAATATCAAGATTTTTTAAACGTGATTGGTGGTCGTAAAAAAGATATGGATCCTGTTGATTTAGAAACAACAGCAACTTCACAAGAAATTGGTTGGTGGAAACAACACCAGTTTAGAAGGGCGATGAGAAAAGCTAGGGCAGGAGAAGCAACTGAGCTGGAGTTAATTTATTTAGCAAAGCGTGGTTATTTTTATCCAGATACTCCCAAAGAATATCTTAAAAGACCTAAGTAAGTTCGGGGTCAAAAATATTAATTTGTGGGATACCTGTGGTTACCCAGAACTATCCGCTTATGATTATAACCCAGAGGAATTTAATGATAAATATGCATTAAGGTTCAGTTTTTATGATTTAGATGAAAAGTTTGATAGAATTGGACATAATAAATCTTATGACAGGAAAAGACAACAAAATTCAAGCAACTATCAAATCCCAGTCTAAAGAGAATCTTCCAAGACTTAGAGATTTGCTTGATGAACACATTACTGAAAATACTATCGTAAACTTATTCTCTCTTGAACCAGTGCTATTTCCTTCTGATAGATACACAGCTGTTCAATCTTTAGAGGTTAATGTTATTTCTTCATTAACTAAAAATCAGGGTTTATATCATCAACTATTTACTGAGACCAAAAAACAATGATCTCTACAAACAATCAATTATCTCATTCTAAAAAATCACAAGAACTTCTTAAAAAAATTGCGGAGATGATTGACAAGGGGGCAAATTCGTTACAAGCCAAACCAATAAAATTAAGCAAACTATCACTCAAGCAGACTTATCTATATTTAGTTTTTGGTGTTGCCAACAGTTATTCAGAGGCAATTATCAAATTGTGCAAGGATTTTCGTGGCAGACCTGCCATTGTGCTCCTGAGACCAATTTTAGAATGTTGGATTAACATTATATATTTTTTAAGTCACAATAGTGATAATCGTTTAAGAGTGTTGATTATGTATGATAGTTTTTCTACTCTAGGGATGCTTGAGGAAATGAGGGTTTTTTCAAAAAAATATCCTTGGATTACAGAAAAAACTATTTTATCAGAATCTAACTTAAAAAAAGCTAGGTCTAGGGTCGAAGAAGATCTAAATGATTTAAGAAAAAATGGATTAAATCTTAAAAGTAAGAAAAAGCTAACTGCCTTGCCTTATTTTGAAGAAAGTTTACTAGAGAGAGCGAAAAAAGTTGATAATAGACTGAGAGGCTCTAATTCTAAAAAACCTCTACATTCTTTTGAATATCAATATCAAGTTGTCTATCGTTATTTTTCAGACCATGTTCATGTTAATTTGCCTGGAGCAAATAATTTTTTAGTAAAGACAGAAAGTGGTTTTAACTTTTTTACAAGTCAGTCCGACGATGAGGTTGAGGTGGTTTTGGAAACTTTATATGTATTTTATTTATCTTTTTTGAATAAATTAAAACAGTACAAAATTGTATCTGTGCCTAATTTGAGTAAGTTTAATAAATACTTTAATGAAGAAATAAATACATCAAAGCCACACTAGTTTCTTAATTGTTTTACTTCTTTTCCAAAAACTTTATCCAACTTTTCAGCACTAACTTTAAGCCATTCAAAATATTTATCCCATTGTTCTACTTCGTTGATATCTGCTTCTATAGAAAGTTTTATTCTACTAGCCTTTTTACCTTCAAGAACCATCCATCTTAATTTTTCTCCTAGTTTAGATTCAATTCTATCTTTATTTTTTTCAAGTTCATAAAATAACTCTTTAGAATCGTTGATATAAATTTCGCACGCAATTAAGTTTTCTCTGCTATTTACAGTTAAAGCTATGTGAGCGTCTGAGTTTCCAAAACTAATGTCATACCAATGCTGAGGAGATACTTTTCTTAATTTTAATTTAGTCCCTTTGTTATTGGCATACTCTTTGAACTTCGTCCAAAAATCAAATTGCATTGCCTTAGTATCTGTTAAATTAGCTTGAGTAGTTGTTTTCTTAACAGCTTTAGCCCAATCATTTGGTTCTGAAATCTTTTGGAACTTGGGTGCAAAATCAGAATCTCCAATTTGCCATAATTCCATTTTAATTAAGAAGAAGTTAATTTCTTGGTCTGAGTGCTCATTCAACCAATCAATGGCTTGTTGATGTTCTTCTCTTGCATTTTTAACAATCCAGACAATAATTTCTGCATCGAGTCCTGAGGCGTAAGTAATCAATTTACCTAGATGGTCGTGGTCAGTAGCTTCTAGTTGATTTTCAACTATAATTTTTCTACCAGTATTTTCTTCTTCTGCAAATATATCTACATTGAATTTACCGACATTGGCTTCTGTTTGGATGAGCTTGATATCAATTCCAATTTCGTCACTAAGTAAGATGAGGTTTTCATCTTCTGCTAGCCAATTAGTAAAGTCACTGGCTTCGTGATTCCATGCAGTACGAAGATTTATCTGTTTGAGTTTGCTTAATTTAATTTGCATAATTAGATTTAATTCTACACTATCTTCTTATTTTTGATTTATGATTTTTGATTTATGTATTAAAAGGGTATTTTTTATTTTCTAAAATGTAAAATAGTGTATCGATAGGGTATTTAATCAATTTTGACCTCCTATTGATCTATGTTTTGTCTCTGCCATAATCTATTTATAAATAACAATTAGATAGATATGACAAGCAAAAGATTACTTTCTCAATCCCAAATTATTAAGAAAATTAACTCTCAAACTAAGAAAAGTTATAAACTTTTTGATGAGTTGATTAACATGAGAACACCAGTCTCAATAATAAAGTACCACTCTAGTCAGTCGTACTCTAGTAAGTGGAGGCAGGGTAAGTAATGAGAGAGAATTGAGGAAGTGATAAATGATAATAAACTCTACATTCTACTTGGGAAAAATATCAGAAAATATCGTAAGCTCAAAAATCTTAGTCAAGATAATTTAGCTTATGAATCTGGTGTTAACAGGGCTTATATCGGATATATCGAACGATCTGAAAAAAAACCATCGATTAGAACAGTTAATAAGATAGCAAAGACTTTGAAAATACCATTATATAAATTTTTTGTCTTTAACGACGAAGGAGAAGGATGAGAATATGAAAAAAATACTCAAATGGGTAGGCATTATTATCATTATCCTAATTGTTCTAGGTGCTATTGCTGGAAGTAGTGATGAAAATAAAAATCCATCTGTAAAAGAGGCATTTAATGAGGGTCTTAACAAAGGAAAAGAAACTGTTGAACAGATAGGTAGTGAAACTGAAAATAATAAATCAGATGATAGTCTTGACCTTTCAGCTGAAAGATTAAATCTTTTGGAAGATGTTGCTCAGACCGAAACAATGTTTTCTGACCTAAAAGAGCAATATCAACTTGCTAAACAAAAAGGCAACTACGAAATTGATTCTATTTGGATTGCTAATTGGAATAAGCAAAGAATAAAACTAGCTGAACCCTACAAAGACCACACATTCAACAAAAATGATAAATACTCTCCAGCTAAGGGCGGAATATCAACTGCTTTAACATATTTACACACACTTTGGGGAGAGTATGAAAACTCCCTTCAAGGGAAAGAGCAACGCATTGGTGATTTTGAGCAATCTGTTAAAGAAGGAATCTCTACTGCTAAAAATAATTTGGGAGAAGAATAAAATATGTTAAAAAATAATGAAAGCTAGTTCTCAATCCGTATCCTCTGGTAATTTTTTCTCTACATGGCATAATTAGTTTAATAAAAACTATATGGAGACATAAGGCAAAAGCTATGGGAAGGAGAGACACCAATAGAGCAAATCTCAAATATGCTTCTGATTTAAGACGCAGAGGTTTTGCTACTGCTGTTCATGCTTTACCTAAAGAAACTCAAGATTACATTGATAGTTTATTGTCCAAAGGTTGGAAAGGTCATAGAATCTCCAATGAAATAAATAAAAGATATGGAGATATACTGCCCAGATTAGGACTAAAACCCCTTAGTTTTATGTCTATTAACACATATAGAAAAAAATACTGGAAAAAGACTCCAGCTTTAGCAAATTTAATTCTAACTGGCGATGAAAAAACTAAAAAAGAGATTGAAAAGGTTAATGAAGATTTAGATTTGTATAGCGATATGGTTGGAAACAAGAAACGACATGATGAGTTTTTTGAAAAATCTTATAGTTTTACAAAGAATACTCCAATGCCTGCTGAGACCACAGTAAGGCTGAATGAAAGAAGTTTTGCCATCAATAGAGATTTGTTGCATGAACAGTTTGCTTTGGGAATAGTTAGTAAAAAATCACAAGAAGTTGTGTCTAGTGGATCAGTAAAAGCAGAGGAAAAATTAAGTCCAAGATTCGCAAAAATGTCAATGGAAGAATTGATAGAAATGATGAATCGTACTACTAAGGCATTGTCGGGACACAGAGATTATGGAATTTCAGAGTTTACTGGTGAAGATTTGTCGGGTTTAACTTAAATGTTTTTTTGAACTCCACTTGACCAGGTTCAGGTATCCATTATTCTTATATCAAATATATAAAAATACTTGATAGAAAGGATAAAATGGCAAGATTTACACCTACTTTGATTGGAGAATATACTTGGGACGAAGTTGCTTCTGCACTTCAAAAGAGTATTCGCAAAGGATTGGAATACGAAAGTTGCTATTGGGGTTACATTTTTCATCAATCTGGGTACGGAATGTATCTGCTCAGAAGATTGTCGGTGATAGCCTGTGAAGATTGTGGACTTGGAGATCCACTATCTCTAATCCTAGTCAGTTCTACACAACAGTCTTGGCTGTTACTTCATAAGCAAAATAAAGAAGCTACTTTAGATAAATTCTTATTAGTTCTTCAAGTAATCCTTTATTTATGTAGAAGCAAAAAAACTAGAGAGGGAGATAGTCTATCCAACTTAATACATGAGCATTTTACAGAAGGAGAAAGACTAAAAATTCCAGATTATTGTCTCGATCCCCATGTTTCAAGAGCGAGGAACGAGCTTGGACTAGGTCGTTTTGGGAATCTCAAAGATGGTAAGGAAAAGATGAGATTGGATAACTGGTTTAATGATTGGGCTTTTATTAGCAATCAAGCCTATCCAGATAAATGGGAAGAAGAATTAAAGAAGATTTGGTATTCCAGAATCCCAAAAGATAAAAAATAAGATAACTATGCAAAATGGACTTATCGTCCCAGACAATTTAGATTTAACTTTATATTTAGCACAAATATTAGACAGGTTGGATATAGCAGAGAGTTCAAGGCAAGATTATAGAAATAGAATATCTGGCTTTGTTGAGTTTGCAGAAAAAGATGGGCTTAATCAAGATAGTTTTATTCATTTCAAACAGTATTTGAGTAGTAGAAATGACTTGGGAGTTAGTAGTAAAAATAAGCAACTAACTGTAGCCAGAATTTTACTTAAAGAGCTTCATAGAATTGGAATGGTCAGAGTTGATATTACTGGCAATGTTAAATCATTCAGGCAATCTAAGAAACATAAAGTCAATGGTGTGTCTGAGAATGAAATAACTATTCTGTTGGAGTATTTACAACAGTTGTTTCCTACTCCTCAAAACCTGAGAGTAAAGGCGATTTTAAGTCTCTTAACGCTTCAAGGGCTCAGACAGATCGAAGTATCAAGGTTAAATGTTTCAGATTTAGATCTGGTAGCCAAAACAGCCTTAATTTTAGGCAAAGGCAGAGATGACAGAGAGTTGATAGATTTACATCCAATTACTGTTAAAACTTTAAGAAATTATCTTCAATCAAATAAAATTGTTGACGGTGCATTGTTTGTTTCCAACAGTAATCATGCTAAAAACACGAGGCTTACTACCAGAAGTATCAGAAGATTAGTTAAGGATATTTTTAGACAAGTTGGCATAGAGAAAAATGTTCATGGATTACGACACTACTTTACTACCCAACTGATAAAGGTGTATAAAAGTGATTTGCTTGAGGTGGCTCGTTATACTCGTCACAGAAGTTTAGAAATGTTGCAAGTTTATGACGATTCAATTAAACGAACTCAGGACTTACCAAGATTTTACGAAACTTTTAATACCTTAAATTTTTACTGATAAACCCAATACTTTTGATATTTGAAAATGAAAAATATGAATATGTGAATTGATAAAACATATAGTGAATGTTATGATTCAAGTTAGTTAGAAACTAGATAAAAAGGAGATAGCTTTATGTCGGAAAATCCTCAATATGGAGAAGAGCCAGATAATTTAGAAGATAATCATGAAAATCCAGCAAATGTAACTACAGAGCAAGAGCAATCAGCAGTTGAAACACCATTGAGCTTGGATGAACTAAGTCAAAGATATGCCATCGATAATCTTTGCGGTCCAGCCAGTATGGATATGATAAAAAATGGATTGCAAGGCATCCAATGGGTAAGTATTTTCAGAAACTCGCCATTCAACAAGGGTGAGTGGGAAATGTTTTTGGGTGGATATACAACTGGATGTGTAAATGATAAAGCTTGGAAAGCTCTTGATGCAGGAGATGACTCCCAATACGCAATAGAGGTGGGAATGTTTAGAGAAGCAGATACGGTTGATGGAAAAAAACTTATCCCCACTGAAAAATGTCTCAAGTTTATTCAAGACAGGCTGGCACGATATACTGAATAGATTAGAACTTTTTCTAAAATAATTATTTTTTTGAAACTACAAGAGCTGATTAAAATTCGGCTCTTTTTGTTGGTTTTTATATTCAATTACCGCTAATTCTAATTACAGGACATTAAAAACTTCAAAGTTTTTTGATGTTTATTTTACTAAGAGACATAATGTGATATATTAAAATTATAATCTTAACAAAAAATCCGTTGTATTAAATCAATTTGTTAAATTTTTTTACTAAATAATGCCTCAACACAAGTGGTTATGGCACAAAAAGGAAAAATAATATGTCAGATCTAAGAGGTTTCGTAAGTTTTGATATAGATCACGATGAAGAAGAAAAAAACCTTTTCATTGGACAATCTAAAAATAATAAAACTCCATTTAGCTTTGAAGATTGGTCTTCTAAATCATCTTTGCCACAAAACCAGTGGGAAAGAATTATTAAAGATAAAATAAACAAATGTAATTTTGTCGTTGTGTTGAGCGGAAAGTATATGGCATCAGCAACAGGCGTTGTCAAAGAAATTTCATTTGCAGACGAATCTAATGTCCCAGTATTTGGAGTATATGTAGGTGGAGCTAATACGAACAATAATTTACCAAGTGGGTTACAAAGAAATAGAACAATTATTTGGGATTGGGATAAAATTGCATCAGCAATTGACCAAATGATGACTGAAAGGAAAAATAAATAAAATGAAAAAAGCACTAATTATCGGTATCGATAATTATTCTCAGTCACCTCTTAATGGCTGTGTTAATGATGCTTCTAGCATTAGTACAATTCTTGAAACCAATGGCGATGGTTCTCCAAATTTTGATGTAAAACTTGAATTGAATGTTTCAACAAAATCTGAATTGAAAAAAATGATTGCTAGCCTTTTTTCAGGAAACAGCGATACTGTTTTTTTATATTTTTCTGGTCATGGTTTTATAAATGAATTAGGAGGATATTTAGTAACTCCAGATCATCAGGAATACGATGAAGGTGTTTCGATGGATGAAATATTAGTTTGGGCAAATAATTCAAAAGCAAAAGATAAAATTATAATACTTGATTGTTGTTACTCAGGAGCTTTTGGTACTCCCCAAATTAGTGAAGGAGCATCTCTCTTGAAAGAGGGAGTGTCTATTTTGACTGCCAGTCGTTCCGATGAAACAGCACAAGAAATCGGTGGACATGGAGTATTTACAAGTCTTTTACTAAATGCTTTGCAAGGCGGGGCAGCAGATTTGAGAGGTCATATCTCCCCAGGTGGAGTTTATGCATATATAGACCAAGCACTTGGCCCTTGGAAACAAAGACCTGTTTTTAAGACTAATGTGACAAGGTTTACTTCGCTTAGAACAGTAGTTCCACAAGTATCTGTTGAGGTGCTTAGAAAAATAACGGAATACTTTCCAATTCCTCAAGATGATTTCAAATTAGATCCTTCTTATGAGGATACTAATCAAGAAACTGTTGAGCATATTCTTAAAAAACCCTATGCAAAATCTGAGAATATTGCTATTTTCAAAGATTTACAAAAATTTCAAAGCGTTGGATTGGTAGTCCCAGTTGATTCAACTTATATGTATTTTGCTGCAATGGAGTCTAAATCATGCAAACTTACATCATTGGGCTACCATTATTGGCGACTTATAAAAGATAAAAGAATTTAACTTATTTTCTGCGACCCTCAGTCTCGTTGTATAATTTATCTAATAATTACTTTTATATAAGTAATAGGGTCATTATACCCAGAACTATATATAGATAGAGAAATAAAGATAGATAAATGACTAATCAAAAGCCTGAAGATATTCAAAAGAAAGTTGCTATTTACCTCAGAGTTTCTAGTGAGGATCAGGTCGAGAAATATGGTCTCCAGATGCAAGAAGAAGCTATCAAGGGTTTAATAAAATCTAAGGGTCAATTTAATGATGGTACTGATAAGTACGTATTAGCTGGTAATTCTTATATTTACAAAGATGAAGATGTATCTGGAACAGTTAAATTACAAGAAAGACCTAACTTTGCCAGATTGATTGAAGATATTTTATTAGCTCCAGAAGGTAAAAAGCCTTTTGATGTGGTTGCTGTTTATAGAATTGATCGCTTAGCAAGAAGATTGACATATCTTCTTGACTGCATTGAGCTTTTAGAAAATTATAAAATTGATCTTATTTCAGCTAATGAAAGTATTGATACCACTACCCCATTTGGTAAAGCTATTTTAAGTATTGTTGGAGTGATTGCTGAACTAGAGTTAGAAACAATCAAAGAAAGAACTAAGGGAGGACGCAAGGAGGCTTATAAAGTTGGTGTAGTTATGGGGGCTTGTGCAGAGTTTGGCTATAAAAAAGATGCTGAAAAGAAAAGAGAAATTTTTGACAATGAAGCTAATATTGTTAGAGAGATTTTTCATTATTTTGTATATGAAAGAAGAACGGCTCAAGAAATAGCTGATATTTTTATTGAAAATAAATATATTACTCCAGATGTTTCTTCTATAAAGTATGGCAAGAGAAAAGGCACTACAAAGAAAAAACATAAGCTAAGTTTTTGGCGTTCAGAAACTATTAAAGAGATATTAAAAAATGAAGTATATATAGGTAATTATTATCATCATAAAACAAAGAACAAAAAGAATCTTCCTAAATCAGAATGGAAGTTGTCTCCACATAGACACGATCCAATCATTGAATCAGCAACTTTCAAAATAGCTCAGGATAGACTAGCAAAAATTAGTAACAAGTCAGACTTATCTTCAAAGAGAAGAAAACAACACACTTTTTATCCTTTATCTGGTTTATTGAAATGTAATCATTGTAAAAATATTAGTCCTGACGAGAAGATGACTAATTGGATTGGTGGAAGAAAAAAAATATCTTCCGATCCAATTAAACATACTAGGTTTTATGCTTGTGGTAGAAAAAATAGGAAAAAATATCCACAGATTTGTCCAACACTACCTATTCCAGCCCAAACTTTAGAAAATTATATTTTTGATTTTCTGATTCAGTTAATAAAAAGTCCCAAAGCTACCTATGAGCATCAAATGAAGCTCAAATCAAATCAGTTAAGAGTTGATATTTTGAAAAAGAATAAAAAAGATTTAACTAAACTTCAGAATGAATTACCTCAGAGAATTAAAAGACTAAAAGAACAGCATGAGCTTTCTTATATTGATACTGATGAGTTAAAAAAGAAAATAAAGCGGATTAGAGAAAGAGAAATTAAATCAAAGCAAAAGATTGAAGAACTAACCTTCGAAATCAATCAACAAAGCGTTTCTATGGGTTATATTAAGGCTTTTGATGTCTTTAATGATAAATACTCCAAAGCAATCGATGAAATCTCA
>Ga0307992_1001913_pt1 | contig 12068 bp, 18 predicted proteins | sample EllFjometagen133_FD_203162 | JGI IMG/M metagenome (GOLD analysis project Ga0307992, IMG submission 203162) | Marine microbial communities from Ellis Fjord, Antarctic Ocean - #133 | ecosystem: Environmental > Aquatic > Marine > Unclassified | place: Southern Ocean | collected 2014-10-08
AATATTTCTTTTTCTTAACAAAGAAATATAACATCTCATAATCTATAGTGAATCTATCCCTGGCACTACTAGGCATAACATTATTTTTATGCCATATAATTTTATTTCTTATTAACCATCCTCTTTTAACCATCTCTAATAAAAATAGTTCGGGAACACATAATAAGCTCTTTGCAGTTTTTGAATCTCTTTTTATTTGAGGGACATCTGCTTTTTCCTGTTTTCTATCTGGATAACCTGCATTTTTTCCTTGAAACCCTCCATAACAATCTGAAATATTCACCCAACAAGTCCCATCATCTCTAAGCACTCGTTTGACTTCATCAAAAATACCACATAATTTATTTACATAATCTTCTGGAGTTTTTTCTAATCCTAATTGCTCTTTAATACCATAATCTCTTTGGTTGAAATATGGGGGACTTGTCATAACACAATTTATTGATTTTTCTGGAAACTTCTTCAATACTTCTAAAGCATCTCCTTGATATATGTGGTTAGTTTTCATTTCATCTTTCCTATAGAAAATTCATTTACTCTATAAATTCCTTCTTTATTTTTGAATTTAACTAATAAATTTCCATAAGTCCATCTTGATAATTCATAAACATTTCCCATTACATTGTGATTAAAATCTTCATTATATCTAGGATTTCCTTTCTTATACCATCCATCATCAAGAAGTGTCTGCTCCATTTCTTTTGCTTCTTTTAATAGTATTTTAGGAGCTTTAGCCCAAACTATTTTTCCTTTAAGATCAGAATCTCCTATAACATTAAGATTTATTTTTATTAATTCTTTTTTATTCATTTCCATTCCCCTTTTGCAATTTTTAAAGTTAAAGTTTCTAAATATCTAAAACCTCTAAAACCCTTGAATTTTATCTCTCTCTTAAACTTTTTAAAAGTTTTAGCATCTCTAATTATATAAAATCCTTCCCCCCAATCTCCATGAGATAATCTTATTGATTCTTTACTTGAAACAAATCTAATATCAACAATTTCATGTGAACCAATCAAGACACCATTCGACACGATCAAGCATCTTTCACCTTTCTTAGTTTGTCTTGGAAGAAATGGAACTTTATAATAAATAAAACCTTTAAGCTTTTTATAGAACTTGACTAACTCTTTATATCCTTGCTTATCTAAATCTGGCATTGTAATTATTAGATTCATTTTAATTTCTGTAATTCTTTTATTTGAATTGTTTGTCGTTTAGTTCTTTCATTTAATGTTTGTATTTTAGTTTCTAATTTAGTGAATAACTCTCTTAATTCAGTATCTTCAAATTTACATTTAGCTTCTAAGATTATCTTACTCATTCTAATCCTCTTCGCTAAACAATTTAAAAAATGTTTGAATCAAACCATTCATCTTTTCTCTGTTTGAATCAATAATCGAGTTTATCTTTTCTTTAGTAAAATATGTTCCTAACTTTCCTTCTCCAAATTCTTCAAGCAGAGTTCTAATCGCAGTAACTTTAAATTCAGACAAATAACTTTTAACATTACTTTCTTCCTCTTTAAACAAGTACAAATTATTACCAAGTATATCAAAACATTCTAAAAATAATCGAGCAAAGACAATCCTACTTGATCCAATTTTATTCTTTAGTTCTTTCAATCTTTCTGAGTCTTTATCTTCAACTATGTCTTCATCTTCAATAATTTCTTTCAATTTTTCTATATTAATTTCTGTCATTTTCTATCATACCTCACAATTAATTCTTCAATTTCAGAACTTTGAACAAAACTTGTTCTTCCAAGATTTCTAATAATTCTCTTAATCTCTAAAAGAAATTCCTCAAGGTTTTCTAATCTTTCTTTTTCATTATTTAATAATTCATTTAAACCATCATTAAAAGTAGAATCTTTTAAATGAAATGGAATAGCAATAGGATCTTTAGGTCTTTTAAGATAAATAATGTTATTATCTCTTCTATATTCTCCAACTACTTCAAAACCATTCTTTTTCAAACCATTTAGATCTTCCAAAATTTCTTCTTTAGTTTTCATTTTTTCTTTTTTATTAGTCTAATCATACTCCCCACTTCTGGACAAACTTCAACACACAATCCACATCCAGTACATTTCGAATGATTAATAATTATCTCATCATCATAAGTTAAATCCTCACTACTTTTATTAAATTTAAGAGCATTATTAGGACAAGCAACTATACATTGCCCACACATCATACAAATATGTTTTCCTCTTTTTTTCTTCCATTCAGTTTTATTTGCCATCTTTCTTTTTATCTAACTCTTTTTGCCCACCAAACTCTTTTTCATAATTCCAACCACACTTAGGACAAGTATTTACTTTGTTTAATTTGTGAAAACACTTCGCACAATGTGTTCTTATTCCTCCACTCATTTCTTCACCTTCCTATAATATACTTTCCTTCCTTCTCCATCACTTTTAGAAATCAATTTAAGTCCATAAATAAACATCAAAGAAAATACAAATACAACAATAATGAAACCACCTTTCATATCAATATATATAGCTAATAAAAAACCAGCAAAAAGGAAACAAAGAGTACCAAGTATGAAATTACCCCATGTTGGTTTCTTCTTCCATACAACTATTTTTTTAAAATAATCTTTTTTCATTTTAATCTAAATCCATATCATCTATTGACTCATTATCTATAGATTCTAATTTACTTATTTCTTCAATTCTTTTGACTTCATCTTTTACACCTTCTCCAGGCAAATCTTTTCTTTTCATCAATTCTTTTAATTTTCCTGTGGGAATATCTTTCTCAAATTTTTCTATTATTTCATCCCTTAAAGTATAAACATCCTTTGTTTTGCTCTTCTTAATAAATTTTATTATCTCTAGATGTGTCTCTTCTTTGGTGTCTCTTTTTATTCCTTTATTACACAGAATCATTCCCAACTTATTTGGATCTGTTTTTATATTGAACCTATTTTCCAATTCTTCGCAAAGTTCTTTATTCTTAAAATTATTTATGTTTTCTTCTAAAAATTGCACCACTTCATCAGCATATTTTTTTGGTCTTCCAATCTTTTTTACAACCTTTTTTTTAGTTTCTGTCTTTTCATCTTCATCAATAAATTTCCTTTTAATATTCCTCTTCCTAAGATAATCACAAATTTTCTTTTGGTTAGTATCAATTCCGAATTTCTTATTAACTTTTTTTGAAATAACCTCATTACTTAAATGCAAGTTATCTTTTACAAAATCTTCCATTTCTTCAGGATAGTTTACTCTTGGTTTTCTTGAATTATCTATAATAATACCTTGCTTGGATTTCATTCTTATTCCATATATTCTATTCTTTCTTTTCAATTTATTGTAAGTCATATAAGAAGCAAGTTGTGTTGGAATTATCTCAAGTCCTAATTCTTCCTCTATTTTTTTACATAATTCTATATTTCCATTTTCTTCCATATTATCTTTTATAAATTTATACATTTCTTTAGGATAAGACTTTCTTGCTATTGGTTTATTTTTTTCTTTTGATTCAAGAATTACTTCTTTAGAATCTTTTAAAATATTTATAGCATCTCCAAGCTTACTAATTTTTAGATTTATTTCATCAAGTTCTTTAGTAAATCTATTTTTTTCTTCTTCTAATTTCTCTTTCTCTTTCTCTAATTTTTCAATTATTTCTTTCATTTCCTCTTCTTCCCCTCTTTTTTAACCATGTCAAATATCTTTTCCCACATCTGCTCTACAGAAATTCCCTCTACAGAAAGGGATTTAGTAGGTGGTTTTAAATTAGAATCTCCTGTTTTTGCATTTCCAATAATTATTCTAATAAATTCTTTTTTGTTTTCAAGTATTTTCATTTTATTCAAAAAACTCCTCAGATATTCTAATCTGATTTCCATCTATTTGTATTAAACCATTTCTTCTCAATTCAGATAAATATGTATTAAAAGTTCCCCCCTCAGATGCAAATCCAACGGCATAACCTATTTCATCTTTATCAACTCCATTAGGATAATTTTCATAAACAAACTGTAAAATCTTTCCTGCTCCAACCCTAAATTTAGTTTTCCACATTTGCAACAATTCTTCTCTAGAAGGAATTACTTCAGCATGAGAATTTTGTAATCCTTCATTAGTTATTGATAAATCATTAGCCCCAACTATCCATCCATTTCTTTTTAGTTCTGAAATATAAGTATTGAAAGTTCCACCCTTAGCAGAAAATCCAGACAAAGTAGCTAACCTTTGTTTTGTAAGAGGATTAGGATAAGCACCTGCTAACCAATTAAGCATTTTCATAGCACCAGCTCTTAAAGTTCCACTTGAATTAGGAATTAACACTTGCTTACTTTCAGGTGTAAGATGTGTAACTTCTGTAACAGATTGAATTTGGGGTTTAGATTGAATCGGCTTTGGATTGAATTTTGGGAGTTCATTGAATTTTGGAACTTCAACTTGTAACAATTTGCTACAATTTGCTACAATTATCTCAACTCCTTTCCTAAAATTAGTTAAGGATAAATTAGTCTTTTTTAGGATATCCATAGATATCCTCTCAGATTCTCTAAATCCTTGCTCTCTTGCTCTTTCAATAGTTTTCAATTGCTTTTCTTTATCTTCAGGTCTTTCAATTACTTTCTGTCCTTTCTCTGCTATTGTTAATTTTGTTCTTAATTCTCTAATCTTATTCTTCATATCTTGAGTTGTTTTCAATTCCTCTTCAGCTTCTTTAGGAAGATCAACAACATCTTTCATTAATTTTTTAATATTATCTGGAGTTTTAGTAGGTTTAACAATATCTATTCCTCTTGTTCTATCTGGATGGGTAGTGCTAACTTTTCCAACAAACACTTTTTCAATTCCATTATGTTGAAATGCAGAACCAAAAATATAAAACCCTCCAGCTTTTAATTCCCTTAAACTACGAGTATCTTCTTTCTTTACAAATCCCAATATTTCAGAAGTTCTTTTCATATCAATATCCAATCCTGCCCTTCCCATCATATAATTATTTGCTTCAGCAACTGCATCTTTATTCAATTTAGAAATTCTTTGAGTAGCTAAAATTCCTGCAAATCCCCTCTTTCTTCCTCTTGTCATTAAATCTATAACAGCACTTGCAGATTCAGATTTTGATTTCTCAGGACAGAAAATATGTGCTTCATCTACAATAATCAAAGCAGGATGCCATAATTCTTTAGGAGAATTAATTAAAGAATCTAAAAATCTTTTTACAAAAGTTATTCTTTCAGGATGTCTTAATTCAGACAAATCAATTATAGTTGAAACATTTAGTTCAAGTAATCTCTTAGCCAATAATTCAGCAGTTCTTATGCTTACAGGAATCTCTCCATCTTTTCCAACAAGAAGATAACCATACTTTTCCCTCAATGTTGAAAATTCTCCTTCTAAGTCTATAACAATTTGCTGAACTTTTCCATGAGATTGTTCTAATATTCTTCTTATAGCCCATGACTTTCCACCACCAGAATTTGCAGTAATTAACATTCTTGTAGCAATAAGTTTTTCAAGATTTAATTCACACCCTTTTCCAATATTTATCATTTTGACATAACCTCTTCTAATTTCATCTGAACAAATCTACTCAAATTAAGACAATTTAATTTAATCCACTCTTCTTGAATTTTTTTTATAGAAATATTTTTTTGAACAAATTCTACTTTCTTTACTGTTTTCTTTATCTTATCTATCTTACCCATAATATATATGATAGATAATAGGGGTTTAAATACTTTTCTATTCAGAATTTGAACAAAAATTCTGAAAAGATAAATTTAAATAATCTAATCAATTAACTAATTTATGGCAGCACTAGGAAGAATATTTACAATATCAAGAGTTGGTGCAGCAGGAGTCGGAAAGTTTATTCTCAAAAATTGGTACTTTTTTGTAATAGTTCTTGTCTTACTACCCCAAATAATAGGAGCAGTAAAAATAGGAGTAGAAACAAAAAATCCAACTTATCCTTTAGTAGTCTTAGGATTATCAATAACAAATAGTGATGCTTTAGTATATGATCATGTCCAAACACTCAAAGAAAATCCAGAAGAATTAATTGGAGCAACAAAACCAGAAACAGGGGTATGGAAAAAGTTTGTTTATTATTTCAAAATCACTAAAGTAGCCTGGAAGATAATGGGATTAATTTTCTTGATAACAATTCCATTTACAGCATTTTATAAATATTACAAGTGGAAAGGACAAAAAGGAGTTCAATCTTCTTTTGGACAGAATTTTAAATCAGCATTAATTAATGGATTTATCTTTATATTTGTAATAAATCTAATCTTAATAGTAGTCAAATTAATAACAAAAGAAATTATAGTATCTCTTCCAGATGGAACAATATTCACTCAGGCACTTTATGTAATCATGCTAGTTCTTCCATTTCATGGAGTTGTAAATTTATTCATATACTTATTCACACTCTAAGGTGTCTCATAGTCATAATGAGCTAAACTAATTAATCCTTTAAGATCAATCTTCCTATATAAAGATAAAATCTTTTTGTTACTTATTAAATAAGTAGAAGCAGAACCACCATCAGTTTTCCTAATTTCAAAGAATTCTAAAACTTTTAACTCTATTAATTCATTTAACCATTTACGGAATTCTTTATTTTTGTATGAAACATTACAGATTCTCTCAAAATCTGCTTTTGTTCCCCCAATATTTTTTCCAAAAAAACTTTTCTTAAATTCTTTAGAAATAAAAAGCATAGATAAATACTTTATTTTCACCTCATCTTTCATAAATTATTAAGGAATCAACTTTATTTAAGGGTTTCGTATTTTTTCCTACCCCATTTAAAAGTATAAAAAACATCTAATTATATGAATATTCCTAAATATTGTCATAGACAATTAGGTATAGAATTAGAAGGAGGTTAAAAAACAAAAAATATGAAAAATATTTTAAGTAAAAACAAGAAAGGTGCTGTCGGTGTCCTTGCTTGGATTGTTATTATAGTTCTTGTTCTTGCAGTTGTAGGTGTAGGTTCTTATGCAGTAATGAATGCAGTTACAGGTGACAAGGAATTCAAGGAAGCAGAAGTACAAAAATGTGAACTTGATCCTATCATAACTACTTCAGGTTTGAATGCTCTTAAATTAGGAACTGCAGTAACTCTTACTGGAACTAATGCTATTCTAAATGGAGAATATATCGGTGCAATTACTAGTGGAACAACTAAATTCAATTATGGAGATGAAGTTGAACTATTAGTTGGTGCTGCAGACCATTTGAATGTAACTTTAGATAAATTCACTATAATATGTGGTGAAAACAAAAAAATTGCTAAACTTTATGGTACAGATGCAGGAACTTTAGGAATCTTAGATAGTACATATACTGCTCCAACAGATATTGATACTGCCGCAAGTGCTGTAAACATTACAAGTGTTGCAGGTGTGGTTAATTTCATTGTAACTCTTAGAGGAACAGCAGACGACTATACTGGGATTTTATTAGTTACTATTGAAGGAAATACAACTCAGATTGACAAATTCACAGTAACTGGAAAAAGTGCAAATGCAAAAGTTCTTGATGATAGCTATCCAGTAGCAGATTTAGCTCTAATTGCTACAGATGAATTTAGTGGATCTTCAATCAAATATGGATTCCTTGTAGATGGACTTTTAGATGGTGCTTATGCTGAATACCAAGTTTCAGCACATCCTGAAAGTGGAGTTCAAATCGGTGAAGGGGATGTAGCATGTCCTGTTTATGTAAATGTTTATTCTTCTCAAGCTGGTATTGAGATAGATGGAACATTCAAGAGTGGACTTGCTGATGAACCTATGTTTGAAGACGAAGATGGCACAGTTATCTACGAAGATGCGTGGGTGGACTTCGATTTCCTTATAGAGTAATCAAACTTTATTTTTTCTTTTTTTCTTTTATTTTTTTTAACTTCTGGCTAATGCCCTCAACGAGAGAGTGTTAGGAATTAGGGAGTTATGGTCATTTTCTCCTCTCCTGTTAAGTGTCGGGAGTTTTGGTGTTTAATTGAATTTAATAGTAGATTTTCCCAAGCATTTCCAACCATTCCTATTCCACATTTATCTGCTGGTGTTAAGCCCTGTCTTGCGTTTTTTCTAACAAAGTTATGAAATACCTTAAAACCATCTTGATAACTTTGAACATCAGTAACCCCTCTCCTTACTTTGTGAAATTCCTTTTGGTGTGAGTGATGGCTTTCTATTGCATTATTATTCACAACTTTTCTTTTTCCTACTATTGAAGTAAATTTAACTTTTCTTTCATTTCCCCAATTTCTAAAAGTTTTTCTACATCCATCTTGATAACCTTTGTAACCATCTACAATTATTTGATATGGTATTTTTCCGTTTTGTTTATATGCTTCTGTAAAAACTTTTTGGGCATCTTTTGATTTTCTACTTCTTCCTGAATTTATTGAAGCCAATAAGAATTTAGTTTTATTATCCATAACATTCCAAACATAATCATAATTTTTATTTGGTGTTTTCTTATTCTTTCCTCTTTTAGTTAAAATTAAAGTTTCGTCAGCGTTCCAAATTCCCTTTACATTTGGTTTTATTGTAGTGCTATAATTTTCCATTACTTTTGAAAATCTTAAAACCCAATCTCTAATAGTTACATGACTTATTTTTAATCCATAGAAATTATTGAATTGTTCTCTTATGTCCCTATAACTTAATCCTCTATAATAACAATCCATAGCCAAGCAGACTAATTTAGCATTTCCTTTAATATTCTTAATTGGAGATAAAACAAAACGCTTTTTACAATCCTTACATACATATCTTTGCTTAACTCCAATTTGGGTTTTTCTTTTTCCACTCTTAATTAATCTTTCAGATTGACACTCGGGGCATAAACTCTTTTGAGGTGTTTCAATAACCAACTCAACATTTTTACTTATCTCTTGCGACCTTTCTTTTAATTTCTTAAATAATAATATTGTTTTAATATGTTTACAATACAAACCTTTTCCTTTACATCTCTTTTGAAAGTCTGGGCAATTACAAGAATAAGTATCTTGAAATGTAACCAAGTATTTTTTATCTGAAAATTGGGAAGGCACTAAATAAGAATTATCCTCTAATAATTCTGGATTGCCTTTTGCTAAGATTTGCTTTGCTCTTTCTTCTCTTGTGTTAGAGAATTGTTTTGTTGTTTGTTTTGTTTCCATATAATACTATACTACTTATAGTATTTAAACATTATGGTGGTTGAGTAGTATATACTACTATACACATATCTTTATAAAGCAATAATACCATAATACTCGTATGGTAGAAAGAAAAACAACCTCAATTAAAATAAATCCTGAACTATGGGAAGATGTTAAAATATATTGCATTAAGCAAAAAACAGACATCTCCACTTGGTTAGAAAAAATTATTAAGGCGAATTTGAAGAAGAAGTAATTTTGTCTTAACTAAAAAGGAATTACTTTCCTTTAAATACTTTTAATGATATAATTTAATATGGTAAATGAAGCAAAAAACGAAATCCTTGTAAGAAAAATATTAGACAAGAATAAAGAGAAGTTTGAAGAAGATGATAAAAATAATTTTGTCATAGTTGAAGAAAAGAAATCTGATAATCCAATTATAGATAAACTTCTAAAAACTGCTTCAAAAAGAGGGAGTGGGGGTGGCTATCCTGAATTTATAATTTCTTTTCCGAATAGTGATTTATTAATTGTGATTGAATGTAAGGCAGATGTTAAAAAACATAAAAGTAAAACTCTAAAAAATTATAGAGATTATGCTGTTGATGGTGCTTTATTATATTCTTCTTATTTAGCAAGAGAATTTAATGTTATTTCTATTGGTTCTTCTGGAGAGACACAAAGAGAATTTACACTTGATACCTTCTTACAAGTTAAAGGAGAAAAGACAGCAAGAGATTTAGGTATAAAAGAAATTTATGATTTTGAAAGTTATCTTGATTTATTGAAAAAAGATAAGGTAAGAGAAAAATTTGATTTTCAAAGGTTAATGGAATATTCAAGAGTTCTTAACCAAAATTTAAGAGACAATTTTGAATTTGAAGATAATTTAAAACCATTAATGGTAAGTGGAATTTTATTGTCTCTTGAAGACGCTGGTTTTTGTTTAGCATATCCTACTAAAAAGAAACCATTAGAAATTGCCGATTTAATTATTAACACAATTAAAGAAAGATTAGAGAGAGATAATATTAAAGGAGTTAAGCAAAGCACAATAGTTCAAACTTATGGCTTTATGAAAAATAATACTCAAATTATAAATGATTTTAATGAACATGGAAAGCCCAATACAAGTTTAAAAGATTTGATAAAAGAGATTGAAAAAAAAGTAAAACCATTTTTACAAGATTATAAACAATATGATGTTATTGGAATATTCTATAATGAATTTTTGAGATATGCAAATGGTGATGGGGGTTTGGGAATTGTTTTAACTCCAAAACATATAACTGAATTATTTGTTGAACTTGCAGAAGTGAATAAAGATAGCGTAATTCTTGATAATTGTTGCGGAACTGCTGGTTTTTTAATTAGTGCTATGAAAATAATGGAAGATTTAGCAAAAGGAGATAAAAAGAAGATTAAGGAGATACATACAAAACAATTATTAGGAATTGAAAATAATTCTAAAATGTTTTGTCTTGCTTGTTCAAATATGATGTTAAGAGGAGATGGAAAATCTAACATCACTCAACAAAGTTGTTTTCAAATGCAAGAAGAAGATATTAAAAAATTTAAACCAAATATTGCATTATTAAATCCCCCTTACTCAAAAGAAAATGGACATAAGGAATTGGAATTTGTTTGGAATGCTTTAAGTTTTTTAGAACCTCATGGAACTTGTATAGCAATAGTTCCTCAATCTTGTGCTATGAATACAAGAAAAGGGAATGAAAATGTTAAAGAAAGAATACTTGAAAAACATACATTAAAAGCAGTTATGAGTATGCCTGATAAATTATTTGAGGATAGTGAAAAAAGTGCTGTAACTTGTGTTATGATTTTTGAAGCACATAAACCGCATACAAAAAATACTAAAACTTGGTTTGGATATTGGAAAGAAGACAAATTTATAAAAGTTAGACCTTATGGACGAATAGATTATAGACATCTCTATCAAGATAAAATAAAGAAGTTTTGGTTAAATAGTTATTTTGAGAAAAAAGAAATTGATGGTTTTTCTATCCTAAAAAATGTTGGGGGTCAAGATGAATGGTTAGTTGAGCCATATATTGATACTGATTTTAAGAGTTTACAAGATGGGGATTTTGAAAATACTTTAAGAGAATATTCCACATTTCTTTATTACAATAAGTTAACAGAAAAAGTTTCAAGAGAAAGTTATAACAGAACAAAATTAGAGATAGATTTTAGTAAATGGAAGGAAATAAGATTAGGTATTGATAAAGAAAATGAAGAAAAAGAATTTTTATTTGATGTTAATGGCTCAAAAACAACAGATAAAAAAATTCTTGATGATAACCACAAAAAAGAAGAACTAAAATATCCTTTTGTAACAACACAGGCAAGTAATAATGGGGTGAGGGATTGGTATGATAAATTTACAGATGAAGGAAATGTTTTAGTTATTGATAGTGCAGTTTTGGGTTTTTGTTCATATCAACACTTAAATTTTACTGCTTCCGACCATGTTGAAAAATTAATCCCTAATTTTGATTTAAATGTATTTCGGGCTTTATTTTTATCTACAATAATTAATAATGAGCAATACAGATATTCTTATGGAAGAAAGTTTAATCAAGATAGAATAAGAGATACTATAATTAAACTACCTTTCAAAGATGGAAAAGTTGATTGGGATTGGATTGAAGATTATGTTAAAGGATTAAATTATTCTAAATATTTAGAAATTTAATATGACTACTTTAAATACTGAACTAAGGAAAAGAGAAAATCGGGGAAATTATTATACTAAAGAAAAAGAAGAAAAACCACAGAAAGAACTAAATGATTTTTTTGAAGAAGAACCTGAAGAAGAGTAACTCCCTCATCTTAACACCTTATTTAACTCCCTAATTCCTAACACTCTCCCTCAACGATACATTTAAATAGTTTAATTAA
>Ga0307992_1001914_pt1 | contig 12067 bp, 9 predicted proteins | sample EllFjometagen133_FD_203162 | JGI IMG/M metagenome (GOLD analysis project Ga0307992, IMG submission 203162) | Marine microbial communities from Ellis Fjord, Antarctic Ocean - #133 | ecosystem: Environmental > Aquatic > Marine > Unclassified | place: Southern Ocean | collected 2014-10-08
GTTTTCGTGTAATTGTACTACAGCAATAAAAGCATTTTTTTTATTCATAACATTTGATTTGCTGTAAAACTATAAATATAAAGGATTGTAGAGCATCTGAGCAACCAATTTGTCTATTAAGCCTAATATTGTATTTTCCTCTTGATAATTCTAATAACTTAAAAATTAATTTGCATCACCAGTACAATTCTTTTATCTTTGTTTTTTAAACCAAACCAAAATTAAAATGAAAAAGATCGTAAAAGCCTTATTTACAGGATTGTTTATTTTGTTTGCAGTTAACTTTTCTTTTGCTCAATGCACACCCGGAAATGTAATAACTTGTCCTGATATTGAAAATAACGGGGAAATTTGTCCCGATACTTTGCCTGGTCTTACACAGGGAATATTTTACAGCGAATCAGTTACTATTTTACCTCCACCGGAAGTTGAGGTTATCCCTGGTTTTCCGGTACCTCTACATCACATTCAAATTAAGGACATTGAAAATCTTCCTCCCGGAATAGGATGGATTTCTAATGACCCTGATACTGTTTTTATGGTAGGTACTTATTATTGCATTTTACTTGATGGTACTCCAACAGATACGGGAGCTTATTTTTTAAAAATTGTTGTTGATGCTTATATACCTGGTTTTGGTGGTTCTGATCCTGTCTTCCTTGGTACTACAATAGATTCTACATCAGTGTTATTGACTGTACTTGAAGGTCAAGGTAATATAATTGAACCCGAATATGGTGATCTGTGTTTTATAAATGCTATACCCAATCCCTTTTCAGGGAATACAGAAATCAAATTCTTTACCAAAGAAAAATCCGAAATTGAATTTTTAATTTTTGATCTTGTTGGCAAACAAATTCACAGACAATCATTGTTTGTTTCAGCAGGAGAAAATTCAATACATTACGATGGAAGCAATCTTCCTAAAGGGATGTATATATTTTCTGTTTCCGGTAAAACCTCCAGATTTACAAATACTTTTATTAAAATTGATTAGTGGCTTTGTAATTATTATTTTATTTACAATTATTCATATTTAGTGGATTTAATAATTATTGTTGAATTGGGAAATAACAGGAATAATGAGAATCAATTACTTCATATGTTTTTATATTTTTTTACTATTTCAAAATAGTGCTCAAACTTTCGGGTTTTAACTATTAACTTTAAATTAAAAGAAATATGAAAACCGGATTTTTTTTCTCTTTTGTTTTATTGTTTTTCAATCTTACTTTGCTTGCTCAGCAAACAAGTGTGAGCGGGCATATTATCGACTCGAAAACTGGTGAGAGTCTCTTTGGAGTTAATATTGTTGTTGATAGTACTTCAGGTGGAGTTTCTGATATTAATGGTAATTATTATCTAAAAGTTGATCCCGGAAAACATATTTTGAAATTTTTATTTATGGGTTTTTCTCCTCAAACCAGAAAAGTAAATATTGCTTTTTCTGAAGATAAAGTTTTAAATATTCAACTGAGGACAAATTTACATAATCTTGATATGGTAGTAGTTTCAGCCGGAAGATATCAGCAGAAACTTTCTGAACTTACTGTATCTATGACTGTAATCAAACCTGATTTTATTGAAAACACAAATACAGCAAGTCTCGAAAAAAGCCTTAACATGATACCAGGAGTGGAGGTTATGGATGGGCAAACAAGTATTCGTGGAGGCAGTGGATATAGTTATGGTGCAGGCAGCCGTGTAATGTTTTTAGTCGACGGTTTGCCGATTATCACCCCGGATGCAGGTGATGTTAAATGGGGTTTTTTACCTATTGAAAATATCGATCAGATCGAAGTGCTCAAAGGTGCATCCTCAGCTTTGTACGGTTCTTCTGCATTGAATGGTGTTGTTAATATCAGAACAGCCAGCCCGAAAAATAATCCCGTCACAAAAATTCAATCCTTCGCCGGATTATTTATGAATCCGAAAAGGAAGGAATTAATTTGGTGGGGAAAAGAAAGACCGTTTTTTACAGGTGCAAGTGCTTTTCATTCCCGGAAGATGGGAAATATTGATCTCACCCTTGGTGCTAATGCTTTTCAGGATGCAGTTTACAGAACTGAAGAACACGAAAAAAGAATGCGAATGAATGTTAATTTCCGTTACCGGGATAAAAAAATTAAAGGACTTTCGTACGGAATAAACACAAACATTATGCATCAGGATGTGTCGGATTTCTTTATCTGGATTAATGCCGATTCGGGTGCTTATCAGCAAAAAAATGATGTTATAACGCCAAGTAAAGGTTTCCGCTTTAATGTTGATCCATACGTTATGTATTTCGATAAAAAGGGGAACAAACATAGTTTTAAAACAAGATATTTCAGAAATTCAAATAATTTTAAAGATAATCCTGATAAAAATAATGCCTCAAATCTTTTTTTCGGAGAATATCAATTTCATCGTGAATTTAAAAACAAACTGATTTTAACATCCGGTATTTTATCGTCTTATGCAAATGTTGTTTCAAATCTTTATGGTGACCATTTCAGTAAAAACGCAGCTATTTATTCTCAAATTGACAAGAAGTTTTTTGACAAGTTTGGAGTTTCTTTTGGTTTCAGATGGGAGACATATAATCTCGATAATTTAGCATCAGGCTCAAAACCGGTAATCAGGACAGGATTAAATTATCAGTTTGCCGATGCTACTTTTATCCGGGCTTCTTTCGGACAGGGTTATCGTTTTCCTTCAATTGCCGAAAAATACACCTCAACAAGTCTTGGAAGTATTAACATTTTTCCAAATCCTGATTTGAACCCTGAAACAGGATGGAGTGCTGAACTTGGGATAAAACAAGGAATTGAGTTTGGAGAATGGAAAGGATTTTTTGATGCCGCCGGATTTTTAAATAAATATCATGATATGATAGAATTTACATTTGGTCTTTACAAACCCGATTCGGTGCAAATTCCAACAATTCATCATCTTGGATTTAAATCATTAAATGTAGGAAATGCCCTAATTTCAGGATTTGAGCTTAACTTTACCGGAGGAGGAAAAATCTTAAATATTCCAATCACAATGTTCACAGGATATACATACACTTATCCATTAAACATGAATACTGATAGCTTAAATGAATTTCTTAAATATCGTTTTTTGCATTCTGTAAAAGGAGATATTGAATTAGATTTTCATAAAATCAAAACAGGGATTAGTTTCAATTATCATAGTTTTATTAAAAATATTGATGAAGCTTTTGAGGATCCGGTTATTCTTGGAATGCCAATTTTCCCGGGGCTAAAAGAATATCGTCAGAAACATAATAAAGGTAATTTTACTTTGGATCTCAGATTTTCATATCAAATCAGTTTCTCATCAAAAGTATCTTTAATATTGAAAAACGCCTTAAACAATGAAAACATGGAAAGACCTGGCGATATCCAACCTCCAAGAAATCTTGCGCTTCAGTATTTGCTGAGGTTGTAATTTGCTGGAATTTTTTTAATGGGAACGCGGAACACACAGAAAAACACGGAATTTCACTGAAATACTCAAATACACTTTTCCGCGATTATCCGCGTTCTTTCGTGTAATCAGCGTTCCAATTTTCACGCTATTTATAAAAAGATAGAAACACGGAATACGCTGATAAACGCTGACTTTCACGGAAACAAATAAACACCCTTTTCCGCGATTATTCGTGACCTTCCGTGTAATCCGTGTTCCTATTATTTAAACTATTTGAAAAAAGATAGAAAGGTGAAATTTCCCCGAAAGGTTAAACACTTTTTTCCGCGATTATCCGCGTTCTTCCGTGTAATCCGTGTTCCTATTATTACTTTTGTGTACCTTTTTTTTATCGTTTGAAAATACTCTTCTGGCAAATGTTGCTTCCTTACCAAAACTTAAAACAAAACCAACTTCAATATCAGTAGCTTTGAGATAATTTAATAATTGAAAAATGTGTTCATCAACAATTGCACACGCTTTCAACTCAATAATTATTTTGTCTTCAACAATTAAATCTGCATAATATCTTCCAACTATTTTTTCTTTATAAAACACATCAATTGACCTTTGTTTCTCACAATAAAGTCCCTTCGATTTTAATTCCTGAAATAGTGAATTTTCATAAACTTTTTCTAAAAATCCATAACCCAATTCTCTATAAACTTCATAGAAAGAATTAAGGATTTTGTTTGATAATTCTTTGTGTAATAGCTTCATAGTTTATTTAATTTTTCATTCATGAAAAAACAGGAACGCAGAACACACAGAAAAATACGGGATTTCATTGAAATACTCAAATACACTTTTCCGCGTTTTTCCGTGTAATCCGCGTTCCCATCAAAAATCCCCATCAAACTCAATTATCTGCTCAACCTTATTTTTTCTTAAATAATTCTTTATTATTTGCTGAACATCTCTGTTATCAGAAAATAGTTTTATACTATCGTTTAATCTGTAAAATTCATTAATACACTCATCATGATGTAAATATCCAAAACCACAATATTTGCCGTTTTCAATTTTCACAATTGACCTCTCGTTTTCCAATCTGCCTTTATCAATAATAAAAAAACTATTGTATTTGAAATGATATTTTTCAAGAGCTTCGTTTACACGTAAGTTATAATCATCAGGAGTTTCTTTTCCAATACAAGCACCAAAACATTGTTTGATCTGGTAATGAAAACAAGCACCATTAGTTTTATATAATCCGCATAGTTTCTGGCAAAGCTGATATTCTTCAACCAATCTAAATAAAAATTCTTTTACCTCTTTCAGCGAAGAAAATGAAGTTACAGCACTTTCAACAATGTCATTTTTTTTAATTTGTAAATTGAAATATCCATTTTCATCAGTAAATTTAAAAAGTCCGAATTGAAAAATCGACCTTCGCTGAGCACTGTTATAAACAGGTTTATGTACTTTAATTTCATTCGATTCTAAAAGCAAAGCTAATAGTTCACTTCCGGTGATTTCAAAACTAATATCAGCCAAGTCATTTTTTAATTTGACTGCTTTTTTTGTCATATTATTATTTAGATGGGATAAAATTCGCGATCTTATACTTTTACTTTTCCCGATATAAATAATCTCTTTATTCAAATTATAGAAATAATAAACTCCGGTTCTTTCGGGCAGGTCGTCAATTATCGATTTCGATAGATTTGAATTAAGCCCTTTCAGGGAAATATCTGCAAGATTACTTTCTACACTTTGCAAAATTTTAAAAAGTTTTAAAGTTGCATAAGCATCCCCTGCTGCCCTGTGCCGACTTTCATTTTCAATGTTTAATTCTTTACAAATTTTGCCGAGAGAATACGATTTGTGCCCGGGAATAAGTTTTCGACTCAGTTTAACTGTGCATAAAGTCTTTCTTTTAAATTCATAGCCAAGTCGTTGAAATTCGTATTTAATAAAGTTATTATCAAAATTCACGTTATGCCCAACAATAGTTGTGTCTTCTGTAATCTCTACAATTTTTTTTGCAACCTCATAAAATTTGGGTGCATCCTTAACCATTCTATTATTTATCCCGGTAAGTTGTGTAATGCCAAAAGGTATTTTCTTCTCAGGATTTATCAGAGTCGAAAATTCATCTACAATTTTTTCTCCATCATAAATATAAATCGCAATTTCAGTAATCTTTTCTGTTTTTGCGTTCAGACCTGTTGTTTCTACATCTAATACTGCGAACATTATGATATTTAAAATTTTAGATTTATGATTTTAGATTTTCAACCGCTTAGCGGTTTTTGTGAGTTCAATCTTAGAGTTCCAGTTTTGTTTGTATTGCCCTTACTTCTTTTTTCAACTGTTTTACCGTATCTATCAAATCCTGCTTTTCCTGATTTGCTTCCGGCATTTCAGATGAAATATAGTTCACAAACTTCCATATTTCTTTTACTTCCGAGATGTGAATATCATAAGGTTCGTAAAACGAATTTAACGAATGTAGGGTCAGTTTTTGATAATTGTTAATTTTATTTTCCACAACTTTAAAAACTATTCCATCGTCAAGGGTAAGGATTATGTATGGATGTTGATTTCTTGCAGAAGTCCAGTCGAGGACAAACTCGCCGGTTACCCACGAACCATCAGGAATAGGAAGCATGGAGTCGCCACTAATCTGAAAGGTTCTGTATTTCTTTTGTTTCGACAAAAAGGGCATTTGAAATGTCGGAAGCACACGAATATATTCAGGATCAGCAAAACCACTTTTATAACCTGCTTTAGCTTTTTCTGAAATCAGTTCAATATTTTCTTCATTTTCTTGATTTACTGTGGTCGTAAGAACTCTGAGATTACTGCCTTTAACATAAACATCATAACCTCTTTCTATCTGCGAAAGCTGACTCTCACTTAGTTCCGAAAGATTAACTTTTATTAAAGTATCTATGGCAATATTAAAATAATCAGAAAAGGCAACTAATACATCAACGCCGGGTTTGGATATTTCATTTTCGTATCCGCTTAGTGTCGAACGTTTCATATTTAATGTAAATGCAACATCATCTTGTGTGCGTCCTTTGCGGTTCCTGAGTAGTTTTATGTTTTTATTAAAATACATGATTCTGATATTTTAGATTTAGATATTAATTAATTTTTTTCTTGTTTTTATTTATTCCCGTGACTATCTTGTAATCAAAATAATGATTAAATGCTAATCAAAAGTAATACAAATATTTTGATTGTCAAGTTTTTTTTGATTTAAGCATTAAAACCAAAATAGTAGCACTAAATTTATGCTAACAAATAATCGTACGATTGTTCATTTTGACCTTGATACTTTTTTTGTCTCGGTAGAAAGGCTTCTCAACAGTAAGCTTAATGGCAAGCCAATAATTATCGGAGGTACTTCAGACAGGGGAGTTGTAGCAAGTTGCAGTTACGAAGCCAGGACTTTTGGTGTTCATTCGGCTATGCCGATGAAATTTGCCAAAATTTTATGCAATGATGCAATTATCATCAGAGGCGACATGGAATTGTATAGCAAATATTCGAAACTGGTAAGCGAAATAATTACCGGAAAAGCACCACTTTGCGAAAAGGCTTCTATTGATGAGCATTATATTGACATCACAGGAATGGACAGGTTTTTTGGAAATTATCAATGGAGCAAAGAATTGCGAAAAAGCATTATTGATAATACCGGTTTGCCTATTTCTTTCGGATTATCGGTAAATAAAACAGTTTCGAAAATTGCTACAGGAGAAGGTAAACCAAACGGAGAATTGCAGATTTTGCCTGAAAATGTAAAACCGTTTTTGTTTCCTTTATCGATAAAAAAAATTCCCATGATTGGAAACAAAACATATCAATTGTTAAGATCGATGGGAGTTTTAAATATCAAAACCTTAAGCATGATACCTCCGGAAATGATGGAAAGGGTGATGGGAAAAAACGGTATTGTAATCTGGAAAAAAGCAAACGGCATTGACAATTCTCCGGTAAGGTCGTATTCTGAACGCAAGTCGATAAGCACCGAAAGAACTTTTGATAAAGACACTATCGACATCATAAAATTAAAACAGAAGTTGATTACAATGGTAGAAAAAGTTGCTTATCAATTAAGGAAACAGAAAAAACTGACTTCCTGTATTACAGTAAAAATAAGGTATTCTAATTACGATACTCATACATTGCAAAAACATATTCCATATACAGCTTTCGATCACATTTTATTAAAAATCGTTTTGGAGCTTTTCGATAAATTGTATCAGCGGCGAATGTTGATAAGATTGATTGGAGTGAGATTAAGCAGTCTTGTTAATGGCTCGCAACAATTAAATATGTTTGAAGATACCCCCGAAATGACAAGCCTTTATATGGCGATGGATAATATGAGGAAAAGATTTGGAGAACAGTCGGTAAAAAGGGCTGTGGGGATTCATAATCAATCATCAGGCAATTTAACAGTTCAGCAATGAAACAACGAAATCATCCAACAATGAAACCATGAACCAATGCACCTAAACACACATTCATATTTTAGCTTACGTTATGGGATCTTGTCGATAGATGAATTGATGAAAGAAGCAATAGAGAAAAATGTAAAATCCCTGGCTCTTACGGATATTAATAACTCCACCGGAATAATTGATTTTGTTAAAGCGTGCAAAGAAAATAATATCAAACCAATTGCAGGAATAGAATTCCGAAAAGGTGAGAAAATCCTGTATACAGGCATTGCAAAAAACAATAAGGGTTTCATGAATCTTAATGAGTTTCTCTCGAAACATAATATTGAAAAATCTGAGCTTCCCGATTTTGCTGATGAAATAGAAGACGTGTTTTTTATTTATCCATTCAACAAAAGTTTTAATCTAAAGCTAAAAGAAAATGAATTTGTAGGAATAAAACCCGAGGAAATAAATAAGATATTCTCAAGCAAATACAAAAAAGACCATTCAAAATTACTGATTCAAAACTCTGTTACTTTTATTGATAACAAAGGTTTTTCATTACATAAAAACCTCAGAGCCATAGGCGAAAACACATTGATAAGTAAACTTACTAAAAGCCAAATTGCAAGCAAAAATGATAAAATGTTTTCAACTAATGAGCTTATGAACCTTTATCGTGATTATCCTCAAATAATAAAAAACACCGAAAAATTCATCGAAAAATGTAGCATTGATTTTGATTATAAAACCCCTAAAAACAAGAAAACCTTTACCGGAAGTTTTTATGACGATAAAGTGTTGTTGAAAAAATTGGCTTTAGAAGGAATGGAATATCGTTTTGGTAAAAAAAATAAAATTGCCCGACAAAGGGTGATGCACGAGCTGGAAATTATTGTTAAACTTAATTTTGCTGCTTATTTTCTTATTACCTGGGATATTATCAGATATTCTATGGCTCGTGGAATTTATCACGTCGGGAGAGGCAGCGGTGCAAATAGTGTGGTTGCTTATTGTCTTAAAATTACTGATGTCGACCCTATTGAACTTGATTTATATTTCGAACGTTTTATCAATCCTAAAAGAACAAGCCCACCCGATTTTGACATTGATTATTCGTGGAAAGACCGCAGCTCTGTGCAAGATTATATTTTTAAAAGATATGGACGAAAACATACGGCTTTACTCGGCACCATGTCAACTTTTAAGGGGAAATCAATTTATCGCGAATTAGGAAAAGTTTACGGTTTGCCGAAAACAGAAATTGACGATTTAGTCCACCATCCCGACAAGGAAAAAGATAATAATGAAATAACACGAACAATTCACTTATTTGCGCAGATGATGCTTGATTTTCCTAACCAGAGGAGTATTCATGCAGGTGGCATTTTGATATCGGAGAAACCAATAACTTATTATACTGCACTTGACATGCCCCCCAAAGGATTTCCAACAACTCAGTGGGACATGTATGTCGCAGAAGATATTGGTTTTGAAAAACTTGATATTCTAAGCCAGAGAGGTATCGGACATATTAAGGAAACTGTTGAAATTATTAAAACCAACCGCGATATTGATGTTGATGTTCATAAAATATCAGAATTTAAAAAAGATGTTCAGGTTAAGCATCAATTGAAAACTGCCGAAACCAATGGCTGCTTTTATATTGAAAGCCCTGCCATGCGAGGACTTTTGCGAAAGCTCCGTTGCGATAATTATTTGAGCCTTGTTGCAGCAAGTTCAATTATTAGGCCTGGAGTTGCAAAATCGGGGATGATGCGGGAATATATTTTACGTTTTCACGATCAAAAAAAAATAAATTACATTCATCCTGTGATGGAGCAACAACTCAAGGAAACTTATGGTGTTATGGTTTATCAGGAAGATGTATTGAAAATTTGTCATTATTTTGCCGGACTTGATCTTTCGGATGCAGATGTTTTGAGAAGAGCGATGAGTGGGAAGCATCGAAATAAAAAAGAGTTTGCCCTTATTGTTGAGAAATTTTTTAGCAACTGTAAAGAACGTGGCTATCCTGATGAAATTACAAAAGAAGTATGGCGACAGATAGAATCGTTTGCAGCCTATTCTTTTTCGAAAGCCCATTCGGCTTCTTATGCCGTTGAGAGTTTTCAGAGCTTGTATTTGAAAGCTCATTTTCCCCTCGAATTTATGGTTGCAGTAATAAATAATTTCGGTGGTTTCTATCATGGCTGGGTTTATTTTAATGAGGCAAAACGACAAGGTGCTACAATTAATCTTCCATGTGCAAACACCAGCAATTACAATACCAGCATCAATGGCAATCAGGTTTATATTGGTTTTGTTCATATTGCAAATCTGGAAACAAAACTTTCGAAAAGAATTTGTGAGGAAAGAAATAATAATGGCCTTTATCAGGATATAGAAGATTTTATTATCCGTACAAATATTGGTGTTGAGCAAATGATAATCCTAATCAGAACGGGTGCATTTAGGTTTACCGGAAAAACAAAAGCAGCCTTAGTATGGGAAGCACATCTGTTTATGAATAAAGCTAAGAAGCAAAATGTTTCTTTATCACTTTTTAAAATTTCTGCCCGAAAATTTAAACTTCCCGACTTGGAGTACAACAAGATTGAAGATGCTTATGATGAAATAGAATTGATTGGATTTCCGGTGAGCATGTCGCAATTTGATTTATTAAAGACTTCTTTCAGAGGAGAAATACTGACAAAAGACATGCTGAAAAATACAGGTAAAAAAGTGCGAATGTTGGGGCATCTTGTTACCATAAAATATGTTCGTACGGTAAAAAAAGAGATGATGAATTTTGGTACTTTTCTGGATTTTAGCGGAGAGTTTTTTGATACGGTTCATTTCTCAAATTCATTACGATATTATCCTTTCAGAGGTTATGGAGTTTATTTATTGAAAGGGAAAATTGTTGAGGAGTTCGGTTACCCCAGCCTCGAAGTTGAAAAGATGGCAAAGCTACCGATTATGGGAGATCCGAGGGAGTAGATTAGATCAACAAAAATTCCAAGTATTTCTTTTTGTGTTTAATAAAAATTCTTTACTTTTGACTTAAAATATCATTAATGATAAATAGCGATAAAAATATTGTATTAAGTTTGATAAAGTCAACTTCAGAGAAAATCATTCCTGATTGTCAGATATTGTTATTTGGCTCTCGTGCAAGAAATGATAATGTAAAATATAGTGATTATGATTTTCTTATAATTACTAAAGAAAACATTGAAATATCGCAAAAGAGAAATTATAAATCTCAAATTCGAAAAATACTTGCACAACAAAAAATCCCTGCTGATATTCTTATACAAAGCGAATCAGAGGTTGAAATGAAAAGGAATATTATTGGTCATATTATTAGACAAGCAGTAAAAGAAGGGATAATAATATGAATAAAAATACTTTGAATTATATAAATCAATGGATACAAAAAGCAAATGAAGATTTAATTGTTATTGACAAGTTAACAGAATACGAAATAATTGCTACTACTGCTGTTTGTTTTCATTGTCAACAAATGGCTGAAAAATACCTGAAAGCTTTTTTAATTGCGAATGAAAAAGAAATTTGGAAAACACATAATATTGAATTTCTACTTGCTGAATGTAGTGAGTTTGATGAAGATTTTAAAGAAATAGATCCTAAGAACTTAAGTGATTTTGGAGTAGATGTCAGATATCCTGGTGATATGTATTCTCCTTCTGAAAAAGAAACCCTTGAACATAAAGAAATTGCAATAAAAATAAAAACTCTTGTTGAAAGCAAATTGCAGGAAAAAATTAGCAATAATAAATTTTAATATTTCTTTTTGAGTTTTGTTGATTCTAAACTACAAAAAACATCAAAAAGTGTTGGTTGCAATCTACAAAAAACATTAAAAAGTGTTGGTTGCAACCTACAAAATAGATTTATTATTTTGATTTCGGGGAATTGAAAAGAAGGTTAAGTTGGGAACTGTGTTGGGTTTTTAATTAATCAAGAAAATTTGAAAACGAAATATTATTTTCGGAAATCACAAAACACTAAAATCTTAATTCTTGAACCTTTATTTGTCTCCCGGGAGGGGTTCGAACCCACGACCCGCTGATTAAGAGTCAGCTGCTCTGCCAACTGAGCTACCGAGAGAATTGACGGCACAAAATTACAAAAAAATTCCATTCTCCCAAAAATCTATTACTTTTGCTTTTATCCGG
>Ga0307992_1001915_pt1 | contig 12067 bp, 7 predicted proteins | sample EllFjometagen133_FD_203162 | JGI IMG/M metagenome (GOLD analysis project Ga0307992, IMG submission 203162) | Marine microbial communities from Ellis Fjord, Antarctic Ocean - #133 | ecosystem: Environmental > Aquatic > Marine > Unclassified | place: Southern Ocean | collected 2014-10-08
ACGGCTCCTCACATATTTAAGACGTGTTATTTTAGGACTCAAAAATCTAACCGATGAATACCATATTTTAGATTATTTAATGGTGGATTCACAATACCTATTTTCATCACTTCAGCTATATAAAGAAGCTGTTCAAGTAACTAAAAGTTACTTGCCTAGATTGAAAATATTGAAACAATCAGATTCAGAACAAGATACAGACTAATTAAGGATTCTATATCCTTTTTTGTTTATTTTAATGAAAAATTTAAGGATATATTGCCTTTCATTGACTAAATAATCAAAATCCTATATACTTATATAGGCTAAGGAGGGGACATATGCGAACACTTAAATTATTCCGCTTAGCAAAGGGCTTCATAGTACTATTCTTGGTTGCGGCATTATTAACAGTCATTCACCAATGGACATACTCGAACGTTCCCTTGTTTACACAATACTTAATCAAGACATTATTAGCACAACCTGGTATCGCAGTTGGTAATGTATCTGTAGGTGAAGTTTATTTACCTGCTTTTTTGCTATCTTACTTTGAAAAAACTCAAGATATTATGAGTATTATCATGCGGGTTGCCATCTCATTGATGATCCTTCAAATCTTCAGATTTACTTTAAGATTCTTTGAAATGTGGACAAAAGGATATCTATATGAACGTATGGCAGAAAAAATGCGTATACGTCTTTATGATCATATTCAAGATTTGAATTATCAATTTCACAATAATACAGATACTGGTGATTTAATACAACGTGTAACAACTGATGTTGAATCAACCACCGGATTTTTAACAGTTAGAATGCTCGATGTTGTTCATTTACTTGCTACCTTATTCTTTGGGGCATATCAATTAATCTTAATTAATGCCACAATGGTTTGGGTTACATTAGCGACTGTACCTTTCATTGCAGCAGCATCAATTATATATTTTACGAAGATTGATAAGATTTTTATGAATATTGAACATATGGAATCTAATATGATGACCGTTATTCAAGAAAATTTATCTGGCTCAAGAGTTGTTAAAGCTTTTGCTAATGAAGCATTTGAAATTGAAAAAATGGATACAAAAAATAGAGCATATGCAAATGAAGTTAAAAGAGCAAATAGAATTGCAGCTATCTTTTGGGGATCCATGGACTTCGTGGGTATCACTCAATATCTAGTCATTATCGCAATTGGTGTTTATTACGTCCAAAGAGGCTTGATGGATGCTGCTGGTGTTGTTGCTTCACTATCACTTGTTGGAATGCTTATCTGGCCAATTAGAGGTCTTGGAAGAATTATTAATGATTTTGGGAAAGCACTTGTTGCATCTGACCGCATTAATGAAATTTTATCTAAACCAAGTGAATACAATGATGATGGCACTCAAACACCAGAGATTACTGGAGATATAGAATTTAAGGATGTTTCATTTAAGTTTGAAGATACGACTGAACATTTACTTAAAAAAGTAAGTTTTAAGATTCAATCAGGACAAACAGTGGCTATTATAGGTAGAACCGGTTGTGGAAAATCAACAATTATCAATTTATTATTACGCATGTATGAGTATCAAGATGGACAAATTTTAGTTGATGGTATTTCACTTAAAGATATCAAGAAAAAACATATGCGTAGTCAAGTGGGTGTTGTCTTGCAGGATCCATTCCTATACTCAAAGACAGTATTTGAAAATATTGCTATTACACATAAGAATGTGGAAAAAGATCGTGTTTATTACGCTGCAGAAACTGCAGCTTTAGAAAAAGATATTAAGACCTTTAAACAAGGTTATGAAACAATTGTTGGTGAAAAGGGGACGACCTTATCAGGTGGTCAAAAACAAAGAGTGGCTATTGCAAGAATATTGGTTTCTGATAAACCTATTCTCATTTTTGATGATGCCTTGTCAGCAGTTGATACTAAAACAGATATGATGATTAGAGAAGCATTATTAAATAAAGAATATAAGAACACAACAATTATCATTACTCATCGTATAACTACAGCAAAAGAAGCAGATTTGATTGTTGTTCTTGAGCATGGAAATATTGAGGCTATTGGTACACATGACGAGCTAAGTCAAAAACCTGGTCTATATCAAAAATTATGGAGTATTCAAGGGAAACTTGAAAAAGAATTCCAAGATCTCATCAAGGCAGGTGAAAACAATGCAACTTCAAGATGACAATGATATTCAATATAAAGTAAAACTTGGCACATGGAAAAAAATCATTACTGTCGTTTTTAAATCAAAAAAGCGTATTTTTTTGCTTGTCGGTTTTTCAATATTAATTGGAATTTTAGATGCATCGTTTCCATTAATCAATAGATATGCAATTGATGTTTATTTTATTGGTGGAGATTATTCAACATGGCCTTATTTTGTTGCTGTCAATATAGGAGTTGCTTTGGCAATGGGATTATCTATTTGGGGATTTGTAAATCAAGCAGGTATTATTGAAGCAGAAACAAGCTTTGAACTTAGACGACAAGCCTTTAAGAACTTGCAAAAATTATCGTTTTCTTATTATGATAAAACACCTCAAGGGTGGATCATGGCAAGAATGACATCTGATGCTAGAAAACTATCACTTATTGTTTCATGGGGGATCATCGATTTCGTATGGGGTATGTCAACTATGTTTTTCATTCTAATCGTACTTTATATTACTTTTGCTAAACTTGCATTAATCATTACAATTATTTTGCCTGTAATGTTTGCAATTGCCTATGTATTTAGGTTGCTTATTTTAAAGCAACACAGAATTGCTCGAAAACATAATTCACAAGTAACAGCACAATACAGTGAAGGATTTTTAGGTGCTAAGACAACAAAGAGTTTAAGCATTGAAGAAAATAACTTTATGGATTTTTCTGCCACAGCTCATAAATTAAGAAGAGCAAGTGTTAAAGCTGTTATATCATCTGCAGTATTTTCTTCCATCTTATTGATATTAGCATATATTGCTGTAGCAACAACAATGTTTCAAGGTTCTATTTATGTATTAGAAGTAGTTATAACAATTGGGACATTACAAATGTTTCTTGCTTATACAGTTAACTTCTTCGAACCAATCATGGAGATTTCCAGAATCTTATCCGATTTCCAGAATGCTCAAGCATCAGCTGAACGTATTATAGGCTTAATAGAAACAAAATCGGATTTAGTTGATACACCAGAAGTTGAAGCCATTTATGGATCGTTATTTAATGATAAAAAGGAAAATTGGGAAAAGTTAGGAGGGGATGTAGAATATAAGGATGTAACCTTCTATTATAATGAGAACGAAGAAATATTGAAGAATTTCAATTTAAAAGTTAAACGAGGACAAAGTATTGCTTTAGTTGGTCATACAGGATCCGGTAAAACAACGCTAGTCAATTTGTTATCAAGATTTTACGAACCTAAATCAGGATCAATATTAATTGATGGTAAAGACTATAGAGAAAGAAGTATTCACTGGTTACACAGTAAGTTAGGATATGTGCTTCAAAGCCCACATCTATTTAGTACAACAGTCATGGAAAACATAAGATATGGCAAGTTAGATGCGACAGATGAAGAAGTCATTTATGCAGCTAAGATGGTTGGTGTTGATGATTTTGTTGATAAACTTGATCTTGGATATCAAACGTTTGTTGGTGAAGATGGAAACTTATTATCTGTTGGTCAAAAGCAATTGATTTCATTTGCAAGAGCCATATTAGCTAATCCTAGAATATTGATTTTAGATGAAGCGACATCTTCAATTGATTCTGAATCTGAGATTGTTATTCAAAATGCAACAGATAAGTTATTAAGCGATAGAACAAGTTTTATAGTAGCTCATAGATTATCTACCATCGTTAGTGCGGATATGATTATCATGCTTGAAATGGGGAAGATTATCGAAATGGGGTCTCATGAAGAGTTGCTTGCTAATAGAGGACCTTACTTTGAACTCTATAAAAACCAATTTATAAAAGAAAAATCAAAAGAATTTGAAGAAAGTTTATAATTCAAGTAAAAGGACACTTTACCTTCTATCATAGGATAGAGGTGATAAGGATGTCCTTTTTATTATCAATTATGAGTTTATTTACAGTTTTGTCAGTTCGTGTTGAATGGATTAATCATGTTTTAGATATTCCGTTATTCTCAAATGTAGAGGATTATAAAGAAATTCCAGAAGCTCAACTATATATAAATGATATTCTAGTTAATGATCCGCTTATATATTATGAAAGAGATGGGGTTGATCATACTTTTTTTTCAGTGATTACATCATCACATGTCAGAATCTTTACGATGAGATACCGCGTGCATTTTCCTACATATGATGTTATTCACACTCAAGATATTGTTTTTAATATTGTTGATTTAGATCCACCTGAAATCATCAATGTCCCATCATTTAGAGTGCCTCTTGATGAGGATATGCCGGATTTATTACAGGGGCTTGTGATTCAAGATAACTATGATGAATTAGAAGACTTGATTATATCAGTTAATAGTCTTGAAGTGATATTGAGTCAAACAGGCATATATAGCATGTATTATCAAGTTTGTGATACATCTGGGAATATTTCATTAGCGTTAACAATACTTGAAGTGTATGACTATCAAGCACCTACAATTATATTGGAGAATGAAATCATCATCTGTTTTGGGACTACATTCAATTGGCGCGATTTTATGACGATTAGAGACAATGATGATTCTTTTCCATATGTTTTAGTTGATGATACAGCTGTGAATTATTCGCTTTTGGGGTTATATGAAATAACAGTATATGCCACAGATAAAAACGGATTGACCTCTCAAAAAACAATGAGTATATCGATTATTGATGATGAAAAACCCATGATACTACTAAAGAGTCAACCCAGCTCTATTTCTGTTTTTTCTAATGAATTTGACATGGATTTCCTATATTACATTTTACAGGTAAGTGATAATTATGATGCATTGAAAATTGAAGATGTGACCTATACTCATGATATTGAATTTGATGTTCTAGGAACGTATAATGTCTATTATGAGCTAAAGGATTATTCAGGGAATATTGGAGAAATCAATCTTAAAGTTTGTGTTATTGATTCTGAGGAACCAACCATCATAATTATTTATCAACTTATCTTTGATGTTTTTGATGCAAAACCATTTTTCATTGATTATATAGATTATATTGATAACTATACACCCAGAGGAATGCTCACATTTAAAATGACTGAGTCAGTTGATATGGATAAAGTCGGCATGTACCCGCTTGTTATTGAAGTAACTGATAAATCTTATAACAAGGCCATTTTAAGAACATATATTGAAATCATAGATCAAATAGAACCACAGATTATTCAGCTCAATGATATTTTGATTACAGATTTTTCTAGTAAAGAGTTGATCTACTATTTTGAAGCGAGTGATAATTATGATCAAGCAACTCATATAGATATTCAAATTGATGATTCCACTGTCAACTATGAATCAATTGGATGCTATATGATCATAATATATGCATTTGATTTATCTGACAATGTAGGAATTCTCTCTAGTGAAGTTATGGTTGTAGATATTATTGATCCTATATTGTTACTCAAGCAGGATTTTGTGATTATCGAAGTCTTTTCTTCACCTTTGAATTTGGATTTTTATATACAAGAAGCTTCAGATAATTATGATGAACTTACGATCGAATCTGTGATGATTCAAGATGACATCAATTATTCGCAAATTGGAAAATATAGTGTAACCTATCAAATTATTGATTCATCGATGAATGTAATGATAAAAACACTTGATGTAACCGTTGATGATATGAGTCCACCAATCGTAACAACATCATCGATGATTCTAAGAACAGGTGATTTTTGTGATCCGCTTTTCGGATTTGAAGTCATTGATAATTTAGAAGAAACGAAAATCACATGGTCTCCTCAAATCATTGATACAAATACACCTGGCAGGAAAACCATCAGTTACGTGGTCACAGATAGCAGGGGAAACTATACGACTTTCGAAAGGGAAATAATTGTTGAACCTATGATAGAAACATTTGATTTAATTCAATATTTACCAGTTATTTTAATCACAGTTATAGGTATTGGAGTTGGTTTCTATTTTTATAAACAAATGCATTAAACTTAATTTTTTGACATCTATCTATATTTTTAATATAATGTCTACAGGACAGAAGATATTTTAAAGGAGAGATGACAGTTATGGCTGACGTATTACTTGTATTCTGGAGCGGAACCGGAAACACGGAAATTATGGCTGAAAAGATCAAAGAAGGATTAGAAAACACCGGATTATCTGTGGATTTTAAAACAGTTGACCAAGTCAATCCAAAAGATGTTTCAACCTTTGATAAAATAGTATTTGGTTGTCCTTCTATGGGTGTTGAAAACCTAGAAGAAGATGAATTTGAACCATTTTTTGATCAAATTGAAAGAAGCTTATCAAATAAGAAAGTTGCAATATTTGGATCATATGGATGGGGAGAAGGAGAATGGATGGATAATTGGCAAACGCGAATTATTGACTCCGGAGCTGTCCTTTACGAACAAGGATTCAAGATTAATTCAACCCCAAGTAGTGATGAAGAAGAAACTTGTGTTCAATTTGGAGAAGGATTCGCTAAATTCTAATATCTTAAAAATGCTGAAATATGCATTTTTTTTTAGTTATTTAGAAGTTATGTTGATATAATAAGACTAGGTGAAAATTATGTTCGGTATTTTGTATTTACAAAGTTCATATAGTATGTTGAAAAATACTATCCCCCTTTCTTCCTTAATAAAGGAAGGTAAAACTGGTGGGTATGATTTTATTGCATTAAGTGATGAGAATCTACATGGCATGCTTAGGCTTCAAAAGGAAGCAAAGAAAAATAACATAAGACCAATTCTTGGTCTAAAAATATCCGCACTAACTGACCTGGATGAAACTGGCTTTTTAGTATATGTGAAAGACGAGGCAGGATACCATAATCTTTTATCAATTATGCGTCTAAAAAGTGAAAATAAACTAAGTGTTGATGAGCTATCAGCTTATCAAAGAGGATTGATATTTGTTTCTTCTGGATCAGATTCTGTCATTGATCAATCAATATTGAAACAAGATCTTGATTCAGCAAAGCATTGGATTTTAAAGTTTCAGCAGTTATTTTCTGATTTTTATATAGGATTATGTTTAGATACATTTGATATGGAGATGAAGGTAGCTCCTATGCTTTATCAACTTTCAGAACAAACACATGTTAAAATGTTACCTATTCATCAAACTTCCTATCTTAAAAAAGAAGATAAAGAGGTTTATGAAGCCCTAATTAAAATCGATGATGAAAAAAATGAAGTTTCAGCTGATTCTAATTTTGCATTTTTGAATAAAAATATGCTATTAAAGATGTTTTCTGACTATACGTATGTTTTTAATTCACTCGATCAGGTTATTCAATCGATAACATATGAATGGAAGAATCCTAAGTTTGATATGCCAGTTTATGAAGTTGAACATGGTACACCAAAAGAATATCTAGAATCACTGGCAAAAGTCGGTTTAAAGAAAAGATTAACAAAAATAAAAAATGCCAATCAAAAAGTGTATCAAGGACGTTTACTATATGAGTTATCAGTTATTCATAAAATGGGGTTTGATCACTATTTCTTAATTGTTTATGATTTCGTTAAGTATGCTAAAACACATGATATATTAGTTGGACCAGGACGCGGATCAGCTGCAGGTTCTTTAGTTGCTTATTGTTTGGGTATTACAGATGTTGATCCAATCACATATGATTTACTTTTTGAGAGATTTTTGAATCCAGAACGCATCAGTATGCCTGATATAGATATGGATTTTCCTGATAATAAAAGAGATGAAGTTTTGCAATATGTTAAGAAAAAATACGGGGAGCATCATGTTGTCTCCATTGTAACTTTTGGCACATTTGCTCTACGTTCATCAATAAGAGATATTGCACGTGTGATGAAGATTGATCCATCACGGGTCAAAGGTATTATTCAAAGAGTGATTAATGATGATGTTGATCAAACTGACCATGAAATGGTAAGACTCCTTAATGTAGCAAAAAAAATTGAGGGATTGCCTAGACATACAGGAACACATCCTGCTGGTATGATTTTAGCAGAACAGGATCTATCTCAATATATCCCTTTACAAAAGGGGCTATATGATTTTTATCAAAGTCAGTTAGAAGCCAAAGATCTAGAATCATTAGGACTCCTTAAAATGGATTTCTTAGGTATTAGAAATTTAGGCATCATCGATGATGTTGTAAAAATGATTAAAAAACAAGGAGAAACAATTCACTTATTAGATCTTCCATTAGATGATAAGAAAACATATGAATTACTTGAAAGCTCTGAAACAAGTGGGTTATTCCAATTGGAGTCTTCAGGCATGCGCGCAGTGCTCAGAAAGTTAAAACCAAATCAATTTGAAGATTTAATTGCAATCCTAGCTCTATATAGACCAGGTCCAATGGATAACATTGATGAATATATAAAAAGAAGAAATGGCAAAGCGTATGAGTTTATCCATCCCAAACTAGAAGCGATTTTAAAACCTACTTATGGCATTATTGTATACCAAGAGCAAATTATGCGTATTGCAAATGAATTTGCTGGATATACTTTAGCAGAAGCAGATCTCCTTAGACGCGGTATATCAAAAAAAGATAAACAGATTTTAGAAGAAGAACGCAAGAGATTCATTCAAAAGTGCGCCTTAAAAAACTATAGCAATGACATGGCAGAATTAATCTATGATTATATTGTAAAATTTGCTGATTATGGGTTTAATCGAAGTCATTCCGTTGCTTATGCCTTAGTTGCTTATCAGATGGCATATTTAAAAGCCAATTACTTTCCTTTGTTCATGACAACACTGTTATCAAGTGTTACAGGTAATGAAGGATTGACAAATGTTTATGTAAGCGAAGTCAGAAAAAACCAGATAGAAATATTGCCACCCGATGTCAATCTTTCTACAAATCAATATACTTATGCATCAAATGCTATTCACTTACCATTGTTGTCAATCAAAAGTATTGGTAGATTAACTGTTCAAAAAATCATTGAAGAACGTTCAAATGGACCATTTATTGATTATCAAGATTTTAAGCTTAGAATGAAAAAAGAAATCAATGATAAAAATCTTGAAATGCTCATTCATAGTGGTGCACTTGATCAGTTTGGATTAAACCGTAAAACAATGAGTTACAACAAACAAATGGATGATGCCGGTTACGAGTTATATATCACTGATTTTAAGATGAAGACTATGGAAGATTATACATTTGCTGAAAAAGCTGAATTCGAAAAAGAAGCTTTAGGTGTGAATTTGTTGTATAATCCAATGATGGCGTATAAAGATGTTATCAAGGCACAAAATCTTATGACATTAGGTGCATTAGAGAAAGAAAATGTGATTAATGCGCTAGCAATAATCAAGAAAATCAAAGTAATTAAGACAAAACAAGGAAAGCCAATGGCTTTCATTGAATTAGATGATGGAAAAATACAAATTGAAGCAACCATTTTCCAAGACGCATATCTTAAATATCAATCAATACTTTCGAATGATATATATATATTCAAAATCAGGGTTAATCAATATAAAAATCAAAAGACATATGTGATTGAATCTTTGAAACCCGTTAAATAAATAAATTAGGAGATCAACCATGAGATTTGACAAGATGACAAGACATCAAAAAAGATTATTAGAAAAAGAATATATCGAGCTTTTTGGCGAACAAATTATGCCTATCAAAGAATTATTTGCAAATAAATCAGATTCAATATTATTAGATGATTTACTTGATAATATCAGCATCACTCTTTATCGAGTTATCACAGAAAATAATTTAGATAAAGCTGAATCCTTATTGGAAAGAATGCAATTATCTGGTTTAGAGTATGATGTACTCATCTTGAATGAAATTGATTTTTCAGAGTATGAAATGAGTATCTATTTTTACAATATTTATCAAATTGTTGAGTTTACAAATATGAGAATTAGACATTTTGATGATATAAAGAAAATCATTTTAATGATTTTACATATTGGGAATCAATATGATCAATTATATGAGTCAAATCACGATGTTGCAAAGCATCTTGATGAGTACCGTTTGCTTGATGGATTTGATCAAAGTTTTATTCTCAATATCAAAACAGGAAATGCTGAAAAAGAAATTGTGAATTGAAGGTTTTTTTATGAAAAATAAAAATAGAAAAGGAATTTTAAAAGCTATAAAAATCGGATTGAGTGTCAATATTTTGCTGACACTTCTTAAAGTATCATTTGGGATAGTTGGCGATTCACAAGCACTTTTAAGTGATGGGCTTAACTCATTTTCAGATGTTTTTATCAGTCTGATGTTACTTATTATTCTCAGAATAGCAACAAAAAAACCGGATCATGATCACCCATATGGACATGAGAAATTTGAGGGAATTGCCTATTTTCTATTAGGCATTATCTTTTTAATTACTTCGATTTTTATTGGTAATTTAGCGATTGTTTCCATCATTGATTATATTGGTAATCCAAGTGCAGCAATTACCCCTAAATTAATTACTCTTATCATTTCTTTTGTTGCTCTAGTCATCAAAATATTTCTTTTTCGATACTATTTAAAGGTTAGCAAAAAGTATGATAGTCCAACGCTTAAAGCTGATGCGAGTAATCACCTTCTTGATGTTTGGGCGACACTATTTACAGTTATTGGTATTGGACTCACACAGTTCAACTTTATAATTTTTGATTATATTGCTTCTTTAATCATAGGATTGTTTATCTTAAAATTATCTCTTCAAATACTTAAAGAATCTGTAGCATATCTCGTTGATCAAGCTCCAGATGATGAACAGATACAAAGTATCAATAAAGTAATTATATCTGTTTTAGGTGTTTTAACTATTGATGACTTAAAGGTAAGAAAACATATGACACAAAAGTATGTTGATGTTGAAATTGGTGTAGAATCAAGTTTGACATTAGAAAAAGCACATAAAATTGCAGAAAATGTTCACCATAAAGTCGAAAAGGAATTTCCCGATGTTATTCACTGCATGGTACACGTTAACCCACATAAGTTATAATATTTATGAACAAAGCTATTTATAGCTCCGAAAAATATTACATAGTTTATATTTAATTGTGTTTATTTGCCATTTTTGGTAAAATCAGGCATAGAACTAGATAAAAGAGAGAGGTGGAATTATATGGATATGCCATCATTACTAACTATTCAATGGGGGATTATTGGTTTCTTCGTAATCATACATTTTCTCATAGGATTACTAAGAGGTTCTAGTAAGTCTACGTACTTTACAATCGTCAGTATCATTATGACTGTTGTTACACTTTGGATTGTATCGAGAATTTCTTTAAACTGGATATTTTCCATGTTTAGTATTACATCATTACTCACTATGGTTCAAACATATACGGGAAATCTTGGTTTGGATTCATTTTCAACATATTTAGAAGATCCAGCAATCACGGGATTCGCTGTAGCGATTATGGATTTGTTCATTAGAATAATTGCCTTTATCGTTTTTTATCCGATAATCAAGTTCCTTCTGACACTATCGATTTTCAGACCAATTTGGAAACATGGTGTAAAAAAGGCACTACTTAAAAAACAAAATGAAACTGCTGAAGATCAATATACAGAAAATAATACAAGCGATAAAAAGTTCGTTCCAAGCAGAAAGCTGAAGAAGGGCGCTTTAGGTCGCTTATTTGGAGGAACAATGGGGGCAGTAAGAGGCTTCATCGTTGCTTTCATTTTTTTAATACCTGTTTTAGTTATTGCAAGTTTTGCTTCTAACGTTTCATCTGCTTTACCAGAAGGTGCAGCTAATCTATCACTCAGTACTGGAGAGCAACAACTCATTGCTATACCAAGTGAAATTCAAGATATCCTAGATAACATCGATGAGATGAATCAGGGTGGCTTAGGGGCAATGACAAAATCCATTACTATTAGTGGTAAGCCAATAGATCGTTATATTTTCGATAAAGTATTTACAACTAAAGTCGTTGATGCTACCGATCAAGTTACA
>Ga0307992_1001916_pt1 | contig 12066 bp, 9 predicted proteins | sample EllFjometagen133_FD_203162 | JGI IMG/M metagenome (GOLD analysis project Ga0307992, IMG submission 203162) | Marine microbial communities from Ellis Fjord, Antarctic Ocean - #133 | ecosystem: Environmental > Aquatic > Marine > Unclassified | place: Southern Ocean | collected 2014-10-08
CTAATAATCCGTATTTTATTGATCTTGATTTTCTAGTTTCTGAAAAATTACTTAAAAAAAGTGAGATTACTGCAACATTTACGTCACCAAGATATGTTGATTATTATGAACTTTATGAAGAACGATTCATCATATTAAAAAAGGCATTTCATAGATTTAATTTAAAAAATGAAGATTATATTAGATTTCTTGAAGAAAATAAGAAATGGTTGAATGATTATGCTTTATTTATGGCCATCAAAGCTAAACATGATGGCGCTTCATGGTTAACATGGGAAGATAATCTTAGACTTAGAAATCCAGATGTTCTATCAGAATATGAGATTCTTTTAAAAGAAGATATAGATTTCTATTGTTTTTTACAATTCAAATCATACGAACAATGGTTTTCCCTAAAGAAATACGCAAATGATAAAGGTATTATGTTTATAGGTGACATGCCAATATACGTCTCATATGATAGTAGTGACGTTTGGGCAAATCCTGAGTATTTCGATTTAAATGAAAAAAAATTACCTAACCATATTGCAGGTGTTCCACCCGATAATTATTCTAGCGATGGACAATTATGGGGGAATCCCTTATATAATTGGGAATATCTAGAAAAAAATGATTTCGAATGGTGGGTTGATCGTGTTTATTCATCAACTTTATTATTTGATATGATTAGAATTGATCATTTTATTGGCTTCCAAAACTTTTATAGTATTCCTTATGGTGAAAAAACTGCGATTAATGGAACATGGAAAAAGGGTCCGGGTATAAACTTGTTTAACGTATTCAAAGAAAAACTCGGGGAAGTTAACATTATAGCCGAAGATTTAGGTGTTGTTACAAACGAAGTTAGAAATCTACTTAAGAATACTGGATTTCCTGGAATGAAACTTTTACAGTTTGCATTTGATCCCAGAGAAGAAAGTGACTATATCCCTTACCTCTATACTAAAAATGTGATTGCATATACTGGAACACATGACAATGAAACGACGAAAACATGGTTTGATAAATTACCTGAAAAGGATTTAAGATATTGTCTAAGCTATATCAATCACTCTGATAATCAAAACAAGGTTGACAGCCTCATTAAAGCAACATTAGCGTGTATTGCAGATACAGCAATCATTCCTATTCAAGATTATTTGCACTTAGGATCTGAAGGTAGAATGAATACACCTTCAACAACTGGAAATAATTGGCGATGGAGATTAATGAGTAGTGAACTCAATTCAAAATTAATGATTAAGATTAAAGATATGACAACTCTATATGGAAGAGGACAATCAAAGGATAGCTAATCTATCCTTTTTGAAAAAAAACATGAGCGATATAAAAGGTGTAAATTTAGGTGGTTGGTTCGTATTAGAATCATGGATTAAACCATCACTATTTAAAAATATTGATTCGAGAGATGAAACTGGGTTTTGTCTTCAAAATCCAAATGCCGAAAGAGATCTCATCAAACATTGGGAGACTTTCATAACAAAAGATGATTTTATCTATTTAAAATCTATAGGGATTAATTCTCTTCGTCTACCGATTCCTTGGTGGCTTCAAGGTGAAAAGCCTTATTTTAGTGCGTTACCTTATATTCACCGTGCGATGCAATGGGCAGATGAAATAGGATTAGATGTCTTATTGGATTTACATACTGCACCAGGATGTCAAAATGGGTTTGATAATGGTGGAATCGAATTCGTCTTAAAGTGGCATTTAGATCAAGCGAACCTTCAATTAACAGTCGAAAAACTAGGATTTATAGCAAAAACATTTAAAGATTATCCATCATTTTGGGGGATTGAAATATTAAATGAACCGCATTATGAAACGGATCTTCATCTGATAGCTGATTTTTACATGAGTGCATATGAAGAAATACGTGAGCATACGGATAAAGTCGTCGTTTTCCATGATGCATTTAGACCAACAGATGAAATATGGGAACCTTTTTTTGCGAATCCAGTCTTAAAAAATGTGATGTTCGACCTCCATTATTATCATTGTTTTGATGCGGATATGGCGGTAGGTTCATTTGATAATCATATTCAAACGATTATTAATAGAAGATTACCCGTCATTAGAAAGATTTCTAAATATGTTGATATCATTATTGGAGAATGGTCGTTAGGTATCAAATATGAAAAAATGGATTTAGGTGAAAATCCTGATTTAGCTTACTACGATAAGTTATTGGCGGCACTTCAGCTTTATATTTATTCATATGCGAAAGGTTTTTATTTTTGGACATATCGAGTGGATGGTATTAGACAAGGGTGGGATTTTAGAAAGTTGATTAGTGAAGGCATTTTACCTGATAAATATTAATTAGCTATATCTAAAAACCTAAAAAAATGGTTTTAATAGAAAAGCAATTCGATATCTTGAATAAATAAAAACTCATTTATTATCATATGAAAAGCTCAATAATAAAAAAAATATGATAATGTTATAATGTTTTAAAAAAAAATATAAATGGTTTGAAGTTCAAAAAATATAATTATTGATTGACAATTTCCCAAAAATGACTTATAATAACGTTTGAAACAAGGAGGATATTACACATGATATTCAAACGAATTAAGGAAATGATTGTTGAAGAACTTAATGTTCCAGAAGAAAAAATCACAATGGAAGCAAGACTTTCAGAAGAACTTGGTGCTGATTCAATTGACGCAGTAGAACTAATCATGAACATCGAAGATGAATTCTCAATTGAAGTAAGTGATGAAGAAGCACAGAACATTAAAACCGTAGGAGACTTAGTTAAATACGTCGAAGCATTGAAATAGGACAAAAAGGGAATAGAAATTCCCTTTTTTTGTTTTAAAATCTGCTTTTTTTATATATAATAGATATAGCATCGAAAGAAGGTACATAAATATGTTATATAATTTCAAAGAAATTGAAAAGAAGTGGCAAGCTTACTGGTATGAACAAAAGCTATTCAAAACACAAGAGAATAGACTTAAAGAAAAGTACTATGTCCTAGATATGTTTCCTTATCCGAGTGCAAGTGGATTGCACGTAGGTCATATTGAAGGTTATACTGCTACAGATATTATGAGTAGATTTAAACGCATGCAAGGTTTTAACGTTCTTCATCCTTTTGGTTGGGACGCTTTTGGTTTGCCTGCTGAACAATATGCATTATCAACGGGTAAAGATCCAAAGAGCTTTACTTATCAAAATATCCAAACATTTAAGAAACAGATTATTGAATCCGGTAAAGGGATTGATTGGGATAGAGAATTTGCTACTGCAGATCCTAATTATTTTAAGTGGACACAATGGATATTTAAAAAAATGTATGAGCATGGTCTTGCTGTATTAAAAGATGTCGAAGTAAATTGGTGTGAAGGTTTAGGCACTGTCCTTGCAAATGATGAAATTCAACAAGTTGATGGCAAGATGGTTTCTGAACGTGGAAATTATCCAGTTGTTAAAAAAGCGATGCGTCAATGGGTTCTTCGAATCACAGCCTATGCTGATCGATTATTAGAAGATTTAGATACTTTAGATTGGCCAGAACATCTTAAGGAAATGCAACGTAACTGGATTGGCAAGAGTATAGGTTCTATGATGACCTTTAAGGTTGATCAAAGTGATGAGTCCTTTGATGTGTTTACGACGCGCCCTGATACCATTTATGGCGCTACATACTGCGTATTAGCACCAGAACACCCAATGGTATTGCATATTACTTGTGAAGATGAATTAAAAGATGTTAAAGCCTATATTCAAGCAACTTCACAAAAAAGTGAAATTGATCGATCTATGGATAAATCTAAGACTGGTGTATTTACAGGTTCTTATGCAATCAATCCATTAAATGGCAAGAAAGTACCTATTTGGATTGCAGACTACGTGCTTCCTTTGTATGGTACAGGTGCGGTAATGGCAGTTCCTGCTCATGATGAAAGAGATTTTGAGTTTGCTCAAATTCATGGATTAGATATCTTTGAAGTCGTTCAGGGTGGAACCGAAGGTGCATATGTAGGAGATGGCATTCATTTTAATAGTGGCATTATTGATGGTTTATACATAGAAGAAGCTAAAGCTAAAATTATCAAATACCTTGAAAAAACAAATCAAGGTTATGGACATAGCACATATAGATTAAGAGATTGGGTATTTTCAAGACAAAGATATTGGGGAGAACCATTTCCAGTAATCTATGATAAGGATGATCAAATCCATATCTTAGAGGATGAAGATTTACCTTTAGAATTGCCAATCTTAAAGAATATTAGACCGAGTGGTACCGGAGAAAGTCCACTTGCGAATGCTCATGAATGGCTCAATGTGAAATATAACGGCATTGAAGGCAGAAGAGATACGAATACGATGCCACAGCTTGCTGGTAGTTCATGGTATTTCATTGGTTACATCCTTAAAAATCATTTAGGCATGATCCCTCTTAATTCTGAAGAAGCTAAAACATTATTAGATAAATGGTTACCTGTTGATGTTTACGTTGGTGGAACAGAACATGCTGTTGGGCATCTATTATATTCTAGATTTTGGACGAAGTTCCTTCATGACTTAGGTCTTGTATCATGCAATGAACCATTTAAGAAACTATTTAATCAAGGTATGATTTTAGGTGATGATCACTCTAAGATGAGCAAATCAAAAGGCAATGTCGTTAATCCAGATGATGTTTATAAGTCTCATGGTGCTGACTCATTAAGATTATATGAAATGTTTATGGGCCCATTAGAATCAGAAAAACCTTGGTCTACGGATAGCCTTAATGGCTCAAAGAAGTTTTTGGATCGTGTATGGCGCATGTTTGAGTTTCCTATTGTCAAAGATGAAGTGAAGTCCTTGAGAACTATTTATCATCAAACAATTAAGAAAGTCACTGAAGATTATAACAAATTAGCATTTAATACAGCAATCAGTCAAATGATGATTTTTGTAAATGATGTTTATAAGAAACAGGAAATTAGTAAAGAACAGGCAAGAGGATTCCTAAAACTCTTAAATCCAATATGCCCACATATTACTGAAGAGATCAACCAATCTATATTAAAACAAAATGAAGAACTTATATATTCCGATTGGCCGGTATTTAATGATGCATATTTAGTTGTAGATGAAGTTGAAATGGTTGTTCAGGTCAATGGAAAACTAAGAGCGCGTTTTACTGCTTCCTTTGATGAAGATCAAGAAGTAATTAAAAAAGAAGCGTTAGAACATCCTAATGTTGCTAAACATCTTGAAGGGCTGACAATTAGAAAAATTGTTGTTATTGCTAACAAGCTTGTTAATATTGTTGCAAACTAATCGAAACAATACCCTATGACTCGAATTGATAGGGTATTTTTTTATCACTCACATTTAGTGTAAAATAGAAATATACCAATAAAATAGTGCATTTGATTGTATATTAAGCGTAAGGGGAATTTATGGACAAAATACATGTGATTATTGAGGAACTAAAACAACGAGATTATAAATCTTTTGATACGTTCTACAACTTAACAAAGAATCAAGTTTTTTACGCCATTGTTTCAATTATAAAAGATCACGCAATGGCAGAAGATATTATGCAGGATGTTTATATGAAGTTTTTAGAAAAAATCGATGATTTTAAGCCTGGATCAAATCCCTACGCATATTTATCAACAATAGGCAGGAATATGGCAATCAATCATTATAATAGACGCAAAAAAGAGTTTGTATCTGAGGAATTCATCAATTCAATACCTTCAGAAGAAGTTGAAGAGGTGAATGAGGATATATTTAAAATCTTAGATTTACTAAAACCTATGGAAAGACAAATTGTGACGCTCCATGTCATCAATGATTTAAAATTTAGAGAAATAGCAGTCATTGTTGAAAAACCTTTAGGAACGGTGCTATGGATTTATAATAAAGCAATAAAAAAATTAAGAGAAAAGGCGGTTGATTTTATATGAAAAAGAAAGATCTACTCAAATTAATTAAAACTAAATCAGAAGAAGTCAACATTAAAGACTTTTCACAATCAATTATAGATAACGCAAAACTTTTACCACAAAGAGAAGAAGTGATTGTTGAACCTAAAAAGCGTTTTACGCTTAGAGCTTCAATGATTTACTCACTTACTTTAGTTACGGCTGTTATCGCATTCTTCGTTATTTATCAGCCTGCTGTTCCAGCGATTACACAAATTGAAGATGTGAATCAAGTGGTTGTATTATCAGCTGTCTCAGCTGTTAGCTTAGTAACAACAAGTGATGATCTTCTTAGTCAAGATGACAATATCAGTTTATCTTTAGGTTATTTCCAGCCAGATATAACAATTGATCTAGCTCAAGTTGACGATGAAATCAATGATGTTTCTAGATATTTGGAAATGATGGAAAAACTATTGAATAGTGATGATGATTTTGGTTATCAACTTGAAACATCCAATATAAATGGTTATGCTTATCATCTATCCTTTACAACAAAAGATTTACTAGAACAAGAAACAAGTTATATCCTTCATTTCAATAGACAAGAAAATGTTGAAGAGAATTTATTCATTATGCAGGGAAACATTGAAATTGGAGATTATATATACGCGATTTCAGCTCAAGGTGATTTAGATAATCCGCAAAATGTTCAATTACATTTAGAAAAAGATGCCAGTAATTATATTGATATGACATACAGTTTCACTGAAAATATGAATCAATATCGGATACAAGTTACTGAAAATAATATACTTTTACAGGCAGTCAATCTTGAATTGAAATACGAAAATGGTCAAAAATCAGTTTACATGAATTTTATTGAAGGTCAATCAACAGGATCTTATGCATTTCGCATTGCACAGGTTAATCAAGTTAATCAAATGCGTGCTTCATATTACATTGCAGGATCTGAAGTTGAGTCAGGTGAATTTGAAATTTCTGTTAACCAAGATGGTGAAGATGTAACATATGATATTACTGTCAAACCTCAAGGTCAAATGCCTTATGTTATTGAACGTAAGCGCGGCATGAGTGAAAGTGGCGGGGCACCTCATAGAGGAAACTCGATGACTTCATTATAATAAATAAATTATGTACCAATAAAACAAGTGTTTCATTTGTATATTAGATGTACAAGGAGGAATTAAAAATGAAAAAATTAAGTTATGCGTTAAGTTTTGTATTTGCATTTGCAGCAATCTTTGTGATTGTAGGGTGTACTAATAGTGTTTCAGCTGATGAAGCATATGTAACAATTGATATCAATCCAAGTATTGAATTGATCGTATCACCTAGAGAAAAGGTGCTATACGCGAATCCGCTCAATGCTGATGGAGAAATATTACTAGAAAATTTAGATTTGATAGGTTTACCTTTAGATGAAGCTATCGATTTGATTATTGAAGAATCAATTGCTTTAGGTTTCATTGATGTTGATTCAGACGAAACAATCGTAAGTGTTTCTGCTATATCAGCAAATAGTGAACTTGGCGAAACAATTCGCGCAAAAGTAAAAGAGAATATTAATAAGGCTTTTATGAATCGCGCAATGATGGGTAGAGCGCAAGATAAAGGATTTACTGAAGAATTTATTGTTGAAGCTGAAGGCTATGGCGTAACTCCTGCTTTCTTAAGACTAGCAGAATCAGTAGTCTCAGTTGATGATACAATTTTATTAGAAGATGCATTACTTATGACACAACAAGATTTAATGGATATTCTACATGCAGCTAAAGAAGCAAATAAAGAAGTTGCTCAAGCTTTAAGAGATGAATTTTTTGCAGCTAGACAATTAATATTTGATGTATATCTTCCTCAAATTCAAGATCTAGAAGCACAAATTCTTGCAGCAGGTGAAGATGATACAACAGATCTTCAAGCGCAACTGGATTTATTAAAAGATGAATTTCATACTGAATTATCAACATTAAGAGATGGATATCATACTCAAACTGAAGGATTAAGAGCAGGAATTCAAGAACAAATTCGTTTAAGAACTCAAGAACACAGTCAAGAAGTTGAAACTTTTATGAATCAAATGCAAACAAGAAGTGAACAAATGCAAGACGTGATTGAAAGTTATCAAGGACAAGGGCAAGATCAAGAACAAGGAAAACGCCCATAATCCCCTTATGGGAATATAAATAAAAAAGACGGAAGCTAATTGCTTTCGTCTTTTACTTTTTGAATGAATAGAATATAAGGTGGTTTATTATCCTGATAAGGAAGATTGATCTTTAAGATCTTGAATTGCGATTGATTTAGTGATTGTAGATATTGATCAATTGCGATTGATTCATCCATACCGGCTTGATGACCTGTATAGACAACGAGCATAATGAATCCTTCTACCTTTAATTTTGGTAGCAAGGATATTATTGTTTTTATGGTGACATCTGATGTTGTCGTAATCGATTTATCACCTTTTGGCAAGTAGCCTAAATTGAATACTATACCTTTGAAATCAGATATATAATCATTGATTTTCTCATGGCTATCTAAGATGAGTTTTACGTTATGAAGATTAGAAAGCTCAAGGGCTTTTTTTGTTTCTATAAGTGCTTGCTGTTGAATATCAAAAGCATAAACATATTTAGCGTGTTTTGCTAAAAATACAGTATCATTTCCATTTCCCATCGTCGCGTCAATCATAATATCAGTTGATTTAATATAATTAGAGAGCAGTTGGTGTGCTGTTTCTAAGATTAAATTATTTTTCATAATAATCTCCTTGGTATAAATTTAATTTTCTAAGTTTTTTATCGATTTCGTTGGTCACAACGAATTTCTTTTTTGTCCATAAAGGAGCAATAAGCATATCTAAGGGGGCATCTCCAGTTAATCTATGGATGATAATATCTTTTCTAAGCCATAAGATTTGATCTACAGTAATATCGACATAAGATTCTAAAGTGAGCATATCCCATGGATTTTGATGATAATCATGTCCCATTTTTGTTTTTTCCATTAAATGAAGCATATGAATCTTAATACCTTGAATATCTAGACTGTTAACATGTTTAACAGTATCAATCATCATTTCTTTTGTTTCATAAGGCAATCCATTAATGATATGAACAACAACTTCAATGTCTTTATAACGCAGTTTAGTAACCGCATCATCAAAACACTTTAGGTCATGTGCTCTATTGATTAGATCAGATGTCTCTTGATGGATTGTTTGTAGGCCCAGTTCAACTTGAACGGGTATACGTGTATTAAGCTCCCCAAGATAATCAACAACATCTGATGGTAGAACATCAGGCCTTGTTGCTATAGATAACATAACTATATTAGGATCCAAAGTAATTGCTTCTTCATAAAGTTCTTTAAGTCTTGATAAAGGTGCATGGGTATTTGTATTTGCTTGAAAGTATGCAATATAATATCCATCGTGCCATTTTTTATGCATCATAGCTTTTATTTTATTGAATTGTATACTTAACGGCTCTAACTTATTACCAGCAAAATCACCACTACCCATAAATGAACAGTAGGTGCAACCACCAGTTGCGACGGTCCCATCAATATTTGGGCAGGTAAATCCACCATTCAAGGCTACCTTAAATACCTTTTTATTAAATTTATGCAAATAATAATTATTTAGAGTATTATAATGCTTTTCATCATTCATTAAATTCATATTTTCCACCAAATTCATTTTATCACAAAAGTGTTATTATGATATAATAAGACACAAGGAGTTGAGCATATGTTTAAAAGACTGACAACAAGTTTATCAAGACCACCACAAACGGTTTTTTTTATGAAGGACTCATGGGGAAGAATCATTTTATATGTTCTTTTACTCCCGATTATTTTGATTATTCCAATGCTTATTACAACTTTTGTTGATCCTAATATGAGTATCACCCGTTATGCGTTACTAACTCAAGCCATTGAAGAGGATTTCAGAATAGAAAATGCAGCAATTACTGATGGTGTTTTAACCTATCAAACAGCAACATCTGCAAGTTTTGAAACTATTTTTTCTATTTATTTAGGGAATCAAAATCTAAATAGCAAATCATTTAATTTTGTTTTTGAACAGAATGATCTTGTATTATATATTGCGGATGTTGAAATGGACCGTGAAAGTTATGTAGACTTAAACCTTTTAAATCATGATTTCAGTTCAACGGATCCAGATAATTTAAGAAGTGTGAATCTTGCATTAAAGTCATTTATTGAAAGACAGCCCATGGTCATTACTACAGATATTATAATTAATTATACATTTGCGTTGTTTGATTATTTGTTTGTTACGCTGCTAATGAGTTTAATGATGCTTATATTTGTCACTAAAGTACAATTTCCATATCTAATGCGTTTTAAACTTTCTGTCTATTTAACAACAGTTTGGATGGTATCTGAACTTATCTTATCATTATTTAACGTTCAGTATCTAGATTTTGTGAGTGTATTGCTTGTTTATATATACCATGTTATTGCATATCGTTCGATTAGAGTTATTAAAAAGGGGGTGATTTAATGGCAAAGAATAAATATTCTTTATTTCTAGAACAATCAAAATTCAGTTCAACCATTTTAAATCACTCAATATTGAAGAAACTAGAAGTCCATGAAAAAAAGAAGATTTGGACCTTTCATATTTTGCTTGATGAGGTTATCGAATCTGAGACTCTATTACCATTTATACAAAACATAAAGAGTTATTTCTTTGTACCTAAAATACTTTCAGAGGTTCAAGTTCAGCTATTTTATAATTCATTAAACTCATTTGACCAATATGCGATGAGTTATTTTGATTATGCAATCATTCAATTATCTAAAGAAAAACCAAGCAGCATCGTTCTTAAAAATTATAAAACAAGATATGAAAACGGTGTCTTTATACTTTCAATTGATCAAGATAGTACATATCTCAAACAATACATCAAAGACGTTCAGAGTATCCTCAAAGGGTTTGGGTTCGATAACAAAATTAAACTAGAGGTAAGTGAGAATCTAATACCGACGAGTCAAATGATTGAATCATCAATTAAGGAACAAGGCAAGGTGCTTGAGCAGAAACAAAGTTATGCAAAACAAGCAATGAAGCAAGTTACTAAAAAAGGGTTCACCAAGAAAAGCAGTCCAAAAGCTGTAGCAATCAAAGAAATACCTCTTGATTTATATAGACTAGACCAGTATAAGAATGAAAAAGGCGATGTGAACTTCTTAATTGAAGGCACGATCTCAAAACTTGCGATTAGAAAACTAACGAATACTTCCTTGTTATCATTTGTTTTAGGTGATAATGATGACGCGATCTATGTTAAGGAATTCTTGAAATCAACACGTGATTTCACCATTGCTGAATCACTTCATGATAATGATTTTATTCAAGTTGCGGGTTATGCACAATTTGATACCTATCAAAAAGATGTTGTTATTTTTGCTAAATCCATAAACTTCATTCAAAAAAGTAAAAAAGAAGAACGTTTAGATAAAGCAAAAGAGAAGAGAATTGAATTTCATATACATACTAAAATGTCTAATATGGATGCTGTATCCGATGTATCAGAGTATGTCAATCAAGCAATTAAATGGGGACATGAAGCGATAGCATTTACTGACCACAATGGTTTATATGAATATCCGGATATTTATAAAGAAACCAAAGGTAAAGATATTAAGCCTATTTATGGTGTTGAACTAAACTTTGTTGATGAAACAAATTTTAAAATTAGTTCAGATGCTACTGATGAATTAATGCTTAAAGATGCGAAGTACATCGTTTTTGATATTGAAACAACTGGTTTATCATCAACTAGAGATAAAATCATTGAAATTGCAGCAGTAAAAATAGAATCAGGTTCAATATCTGAAAAATACCAATCATTTATTAATCCAATAGAAGCACTTTCTACCTTTACAACACAGCTTACGGATATCACTGATGAAATGCTTTCAGCAGCACCAACAATTGAAGAAGCTTTGCCAGGATTCCTTAAATTTATAGAAGGTGGTGTTCTAGTAGCTCATAACGCATCTTTTGATGTTGGTTTCATTAAAGAAAATGCTAAAACACAATCACTTGAATTTGATGATTCTCTATTCATTGATACGCTCAATTTAGCTCGATATTTTTATAATGATCGCTTAAAAAGATTTAATTTAA
>Ga0307992_1001917_pt1 | contig 12059 bp, 10 predicted proteins | sample EllFjometagen133_FD_203162 | JGI IMG/M metagenome (GOLD analysis project Ga0307992, IMG submission 203162) | Marine microbial communities from Ellis Fjord, Antarctic Ocean - #133 | ecosystem: Environmental > Aquatic > Marine > Unclassified | place: Southern Ocean | collected 2014-10-08
TTATTTAAAATGATTGACCAGGGGCATTTTGCGACCCTGACCGAAGGCTTTTGAGGTGACTCTCAAGCCGGGTGCCGCTTGCCAGCGTTTGTATTCCGTGATACGGATCATATTCATGATGCGATGAACAAGTTCGGGATCCTTTGTCTCCTCGATCAACTCTTCAATAGGTTTATTGCTAAGCAGATCGTCTACTAGCGGGCTAACTACATCATAATCGAAAGGATCATATTGATCTTCCGCCAACTCTGCAGACGGCATTTTATCGATGGTATTTTGAGGAATAGCATCATATCCGTATTGTTCATTTATATATTGGGAAAGTCGATAAACATCCAATTTATTAAGATCACTGATAGGACCCAAGGCACCACACATATCGCCATAAAGTGTACAATAACCCAATGCGATCTCAGTTTTATTACCGGTAGTTAAAACTAGGGCATTTTTTTTATTAGCGAGAGACATCAGTATTGTCCCGCGAACCCTGGCTTGCAAATTTTCTTCGGCAAGTCCAAATGAGGTTCCGGCAAATTGCTTTTCCAATGATCCAAGGAAACTTTCATACATAGGTTCAATTGAGATCGTATCAAAATAAATACCCAAATTATTTGCAAGTTGTTCGGCATCTTTTAAGGAATGATCCGAGCTGAATTTGGAAGGCATGGCAAAACCATACACATGATCTGCGCCCAGAGCGTCTTTGGCTAAAGCTGCAACTAAAGCGGAATCTATTCCCCCACTCATTCCGATCACAGCATCTTTAAAACCGCTTTTATAAAAATAATCTTTTATTCCCAATAATAGAGCAGCTCGTAAGTCTTCCATAATATTGGGTTGAGGATCCGATAAAACATTTACAGCTTTTCCATCTTTGAATTCACAATAGCCGATAGCTTCTTTGGATGCCAGCATATATGCTGCAAATTTTCCCTCTTTATCCAAAGCAAAACTGTTGCCGTCAAAAATCAGCTCATCCTGACCCCCGACCAGATTCGTATATACAAAAGGCACATTGCTCTCATTGACTTTTTCTTGTACTATAGCAATGCGTTCTTTGATCTTAGATACCCTAAAAGGTGAAGCACTGGCATTCAGGATAATTTCTGCACCTTTTTTTACAAGCTCCCTTGTTACTTTAGTTTCATAGCGATCATCCCAAAGATCTTCACAGATCTCAATTCCAAGTCGATAATTCTTTCCCCTGATCTTCACGTCTACTGGTTCAGGATTATTTATATAAGAAAAATATCTGAGCTCATCAAAAATATCATAGGTAGGTAAATTGATTTTATGGACATGGTCTATGATCTTTCCATCCTGTATTATGGCGATAGCATTCCAGCATTTTCCATCATGTTTACGAACATATCCTACGATCGCGACAATATCTTTCGTTTTCTCAGCGATCTTATTGATCTTAATTTTATTTTCAGCAACGAATTCATTTTCAAGCACAAGATCCAAAGGCGGATATCCGCAGAGAGCTAATTCGGGAAATAAAATAATATCTGCTTTTTCATTTTTGGCATTTGTAATAGCATCAATGATCTTTTCAGCATTCCTCGAAACATCACCAACAGTAAAATTAATTTGCGCTAAAGCTATTTTTAGATCCATTTTTATCACATTCTTATTGAAAATTGTTGAAATATTTTTTCGTTATTCAGGCTTTCTTGCATGACCTTTTCAATTCTCGCACGTGAAGGTCCTTGTTTTAAATGATCGATAAAAACCTGAATATCTTCATTGTACCCTTGGGCCACTATTTCGACTTCTCCCCTACTGGTATTTCTAACGTAGCCTTTGATCTTTAATTGATTGGCTCTCTCTTTGGCAAACCAGCGATAGCCAACCATTTGAACTGTTCCATAGACAGTTAATTTCTTTGTAATAATTTCCATAAAAAAAGAACCCGGGGAGTTCCCCGGGTTTCGTTTGTCAGATCAAGTTCTTCAATCTAGCCTCGAGGTCACTCTTTGGCACGTTTCCAATTACCTGGTCAACGACCTGCCCTCCCTTCACATAGAGAAGAGTGGGAATGGAACGAATTCCAAATTGGCCTGCAACCATAGGTGAATTATCGACATTCACTTTGGCGATCACGACTTTTCCCTCGTAATCTTTAGCAATTTCCTCAAGTTTAGGGGTGATCATGTGACAAGGTCCGCACCAAGGTGCCCAAAAGTCCACAATGACCGGTAAAGGGTTAGCTAACACCTCAGTCTGGAAATTCTGATCCGTGACTTCGATTGTTAATTGTGACATATATTCTCCTTTTATTTTTTTCCGGCTCAATATAAGTAATTTTTACTCAATGTGTTATGAAATTCTATGCCCTGATCCACTGAAAGATCTCTTTGAGAGTAGCACGCTTACCATACATGAGCAATGTGGTCCTAAATATCTTGGAACCCGCCCAGGAAATAACTGCAATCCAAGCAATGAGATAGAGCATCATCAACAATATTTCCCATAATGGAGCTGAAAGCATCCCGATCTTCAGGATCATCATGAAAGGTGTTGTAAGGGGAATAAATGATAGAATACCTGTCAACGGCGTACCTGGATTCATCATGATGGGTTGTATCAGCATAATAGGTAAAACAGCAAAGAGAGATAAGTAACCAACCGACTGCTGTGCTTCTCTTTCATTATCAAATAATGAGCCCAAACTTACATACAGAGCCGCATACATAAAGTAGCCCATAATGAAGTATAAAAAATACCAGAGTATGTTAGGAGTAAAGACATCCCCGGGACTTAGGTCAATATTCAGCATAGCACCGCCATAGAGGCTGAATATTAAAATAATCACAAGATAGATGGTGATTTGAATAACCCCCAGCATCCCGATACCGAGTATCTTACCCATCATGAGCTGATTTGGTTTGATACTTGACATCATGATCTCAAGAATACGATTCGAGCGTTCTTCAATAACGCCACTGATCAGCATGGATGAACTCATGACAATACCCATGACAAGAAGCCATAAAAAGACACCCGGGACACCATAGCGAACGATCAAATTGGATTTAACGGCATCGCCGCTGTCACCGATCTCATAAACGGTAACTTCCGGTCGTTCCAGAACATAATCCATATCTTCTTTCGTTAGACCAAGTGCAACAATACGTTTCTCCATGCTGTACTGTCGAATTGCACCTTTCAGCTTGGAGATTTCTTCAAGCCCCACATTGTTATTGTGGTAAATATTTATTTCGGCATTATTCATAAAATCAGGTTGTATGACAATAACAATACCGGCAATATTATCTTGGACAAGAGTATTGATCAAGGTATCGTGATTTTCCGATGTGGTTTGATATTCTTGAAAGGTATAAATCGCCTTGCCACTATCAGATTGAAATTGTTCATTCAAATGCTCTGCTACTTCGGTATAGATTCCATTTCCCTGATCAATGATACCCACATCTTTTGCTTCAATATCACCGCTAAAAGCAAGAACTGATGGGATAATAGAAATAAGTAAAACAACAAAGGGCATGAAGATAGAAACAATAAATGCTTTCGATTTCAGGCCTCGGCGTAATTCCCATTGAGCGATAGTTAATGTCTTATTCATCTGTATCTCCTACCAATTCAATAAATGCCTTATCCAAACTGCCACCATGTTTTTCCATAATATCTTTCGTCTTGCCCATCGTAATGATCTTCCCTTTGTGGATCAGGCACATAGAATCACAGTTCTCTTCAACTTTTGCCATCTGATGCGTACTGAGAATAATGGTACGATCCTGCACTTTGAAGTCTTTGATAATATCCTGAAGGATCTTTTGATTAACGGGATCCAACCCGGTAAAAGGTTCATCCAGGATCATTAAGATCGGATCATTGATCACAGCAATAATGAACTGAACTTTTTGTTGATTTCCTTTTGAAAGTTCTGCGACTTTTTTATCCGCAAGATCTTCAATTTTCAATCTCGAGAACCAATAATTTGCTTTCTCTTTTACTTCAGCTTTAGGAATAGATTTTAGTTTACCAAAATACTCGACTACATCCCGAACCTTAGCTTTTTGATAAATGCCTCGCTCTTCAGGTAAATAACCAATACGCTTATGATCGCATGATGTACTGGGCTTCCCATCAATAGTAATGAGTCCCGAATCCGGTTGAAGAATATCCATAATCATACGAAGTGTGGTGGTTTTTCCCGCACCATTGGGACCAAGAAATCCAAAAACTTCTCCAACAGGAATATCCAGTGAAATATTATCCACCGCTATGATCCCCGTAAAAGATTTACTTATCTTGTCAATTTTAAGCATTATATTCCCTTTAAATAACCTTGGGTTATAAACATATCAACAAAGGACATTTATATTATAATTGATAATAAAGTTCAAACTCTAATCCATCGATTCTTTATCATCATTCATCTCATCAGTTTTAATAATTTGCCTCACCAGCTTTAAATGCTCATCACAATTATCATGACTGGCAACTCCCTTGGCATATTTAACTAGATCGGCATATTGGAAAAATGTTTGCAAGTCGTTCATAAATTCTGCCTCTACATGTTCTTTTAATGCTGGAATAAGTTCTGAGCTTGTCAGTTCCTGCAGATGTATAAAATATATATTTTCAAAATAATCCCGTGAAATATATGTCAATTCTAGATAGAATTGTTTCCATTTCTTCTTGTCTGGGTAATTCTTTTTTTCAAGAGCACTCAAAAAATGCTCTGCTTTTTCTTTGGGTGTTTCCCATTCCTCTTCGATCACCTGCTGCTTTTTAGACTTATACTTAATGCCAAGAATTAAAAGGAATATACTTATTCCAAGCAAGAAAAGAGCAATAATAAATTCCCACCAAGTCATTAATGCCAGAGGTACGGGAGGTGTCATGGCTACGGGAGCCGTTGAGCTATCAAGCATAGAATATATATATAGGTATTTCTCGGGCGTAAAGATCGTATCGGGTTTCCCAAATCCTGTAGAATCCGTTTTAATGATCGGCATAGCAGGAATATAAACAAATCCTGTGTCGAATTTAACTGCTTCAATATTTAGATCAATAAAATGACGGTGTTTTTTTACTCTTTCTAAAGCTTGAACATCTATTATCTCAAGATCCTTAATCCACATGTGCACATCAGGTAGAACAAACACATGGCGTTCACCCCCCGATATAGTATAATTCAATCTTATCCTATCACCGATATATAGTTTTTCCTCATTCACCTTGAAGTCCAGCTTCACTTCCTGAGCAAAAAGAGTTCCCACGATCATAAGGAGAAAAAGGATTCGTTTCATCGGTATTGGTGTTTACCTCTTGTTTTAAAGAAACGGTTCAATGGCTCTATATATGAGATATCTGTAGGTATATGGATCAAATCTGTTTTATTCTTTCGACACATTCTTTCAAGTTCAACTGTGCGCTTTTTGTAATGCTCGGCATATTGATCGCGGACTTTTTTTACAGATGTATCAATAACCATTTTCTCCCCTGTTTCTGCATCGAAACAGGAAAACAATCCGATATTCGGAAGTTCTTTATCTAGGGAGTCGACAATATTGACCATAATAAGATCATGCTTGTTTGATACGGCTTTTAGCGCGTTATCAAAGTCCGTGTCGTAGAAATCGCTGATCAGAAAAACAATACTCTTCTTGTGTGCAACGCGTGAAAGGAATTGCAGGGCATTCTCTATGCGTGTTCCTTTTCCTTCGTATTCACCAAAAAGAACTTCGCGAATAACCTGCATGGCATAACCCTTGCCCTTACGGGGAGAGAGATATTTCTCAACATCATGAGTAAAATTGATCAAACCGACCTTATCGCCATTACGAATAGCTGAAAAAGCTAAGACGGCACAAATTTCGGCTGCGATCTCACTTTTAAATCGTTCGGTACTTCCCACTCGCCCCGAAGCGGAAACATCCACTAAAAAATAGACAGTCAGTTCCCGTTCTTCTTCCATAACTTTGATAAAGGGTTTGTTATTCCGGGCGGTTACATTCCAATCGATCATTCTAACGTCGTCACCCGGTTGATATTCCCGAACTTCTGAAAAGGACATACCCTTTCCTTTAAAAATCGAACGATATTCACCGGAAAACACGTCGTTTACAATACGGCGTGTTTGGATCTCAATTTGTTTTACTTTATGTAATATCTCTCGGGACAGCATTAGGGTACCGGAATTGTATCGAACACCGTTTGGATAATATCTTCAACCGTTACATCTTCCGCTTCCGCTTCAAATGAAAGCAAGACGCGGTGACGCAGGACATCCAACCCAATTTCACGAATATCTTCGGGCGTCACATAACCACGATGCTGTAAAAAAGCATGCGCTTTTGCGGCACGAACAAGATTTAATGAAGCGCGAGGTGAAGCACCAACATCGATAAGTCCACTGATGGATTCGATATTATATTTTTCAGGATAACGAGTTGCAAAAACTATGTCTGTCACATATTTATGGATCTTTTCATCCACATAAATACTGCGGACAATATTCCGTGCATCCATGATCTGTTTGGGCTTAACAACAGCTGATATTTTTTCGGGTAAAACATTTGAAGTCATGAGCGTCAACATGCTCATTTCTTCATCCTGACTAGGGTAATCTACTTTTACTTTCAGCATAAATCGGTCGACCTGTGCTTCGGGTAAAGGATACGTCCCTTCTTGTTCAATAGGATTTTGTGTCGCAAGGACCAGAAAGGGTTCTTCAAGGGGATATGTAGTATCACCAATAGTGACTTGTTTTTCCTGCATAGCTTCGAGAAGTGCAGCTTGCACTTTTGCAGGTGAACGGTTGATCTCATCCGCAAGAATAATATTGGCAAAGATCGGTCCTTTTTTGACATCAAAGGAAGATTCTTTTTGATTATAGATCAGGGTTCCGATGAGATCTGAAGGAAGCAGATCGGGTGTAAACTGAATACGATGAAACGTTGTTGCTATTGCTTGTGCTAATGATTTAACGGCCAAGGTTTTTGCAAGTCCGGGAACACCCTCCAGCAAGATATGTCCTTCAGCTAAAAGTCCGATAAGCAAACGCTGGACCATTTTTTCTTGTCCGATCAATACCTTGCGTAGTTCAGCCTGAATAGACTCAAGGAAGACACTTTCTTTTTGTATTTGTTCGTTCAATACGGCAAGATTAAAGCTCATGGTTACCCCTTCTATTCGCTGGTTTCACTTTTCATAATACCCTTTAGTTCTTCGATCTGGTCAAGTTCTTTGCCCAGGTTCCGTAGTTCAAATTGTACGGATTCAACTAAAGTATGGTTTGGATAATCACGAATAAATCTTTCATATTCCACTTTTGCACGAACTTGATCATTCATGATATTAGCTAAGGTATATCCTGCCATGAAACGTGCTTTGGGAGCATCGACATGAGAAGGATATTCATCAGCAATATAATCATATTTGGTAACGCAGGTCTCAAAATCCTGAAAATCACCGGCATATATTTCAGCCAAACGATAAATTGCCTTTACAGCCAAAGCATCATCCGGATAAATATTTGAAAGTTTTTCAAAGGTTTTAATTGAGCGACTTACTTTTTCCTGCTTGTATTGGTCACTGCCATCCTGGAACATTTCTTCTGCTGTCCGGTTGTCGGAACATGAAAAGATCAGCATCGAGATCAAAAGCAGAGCTACTAATTGTTTTTTCATTTTCGTTACTCCTAAATTTCAATTTAAAGTCAGATAATTTATAATATTTCATAGCTAAAACGCAAATAAAAGTCCAAAGTTAATACTATTCCAGAAGTTCCTTTCAGGATCCCGGTCCGTGCCAATATTAGGATCATTTATCTTAATTGGAAACTCAATTCTAACAGGGCCAATAGGGGTTTTATAATAAATTCCAAAGCCTGTATTTACATAATAATTATCCCAATTAAGTATTTCTGAGAAATTATCATCTAGCATTCCAATATCAAAAAAAGCATTTACCCCGAAATTCCAGATCAGATCGGCTCTCAACTCTACGTTTCCCATCAATTTAGCTTTACCGGCATAGATAGGCGAATATGTTGAATCAGAATTTATGATCTCATACTCGTTTCCGAGAGATTTTCTCCATCCACGAATGGTTGATTCACTTCCCAATTGATAGATCACAAGTGGGTCGATGGTGTCCCCTTCAAAGAACTGACCGACTTCCAATCTACCTGCTAGTACCAAGTTTCTGGCAAGCCGTGCATAAGCATTCACTGAACTTTCAAGTCTAAAGTATTCCGTTTCAGTTTCACTTTCCGTACCTAAAACATACCCAGAATAAAGCAGAATGTTCCATCCTTTTGTCGGATAAATAAAACTATCTCGATTATCATACCTGGCTTGAATTGAGATGGCAGCTTGTGGTTCAAATTGACTGGGATGTTTATCCACTTCGCTTTTAAAATTTCTTAAAGACACGGAAAATCGCGTATAAATATTCCGATTATAGCGCCATATACTGGACATATTAACACCATATTCAGTTCGAATCTCACCGTCTATAATACTATCTATCTCCGTGTGCTCTACAAAAGGATCATATGCCTCTCGGTCATAATAGACTTTGAACGTTGTCGGTAAACGAAGGAAAAATAGCCAGGGAACAGTATAAGCGATCTCTGAATTGATCAAATTTTCAATATTATTATTTTGGATCAAGGCTTTATAGGTGACACCTACCTGAAATCTATGTGCTCGTTTGAAAAGATTCTTATGTATCCATTCCGGTTTAAGGTAAAGCGATGAAGAAGAAATTTTATCAGTATATCCCTGTTCTGTGCCCAACTCGAAATCAAATCGTCTGGATTTACTTTCTACTACAGATACATTCAAGTCGAGGATTTGTTTTGATGTATCGGGATTGACCGGGACAATATTTACCGAATTAAACGCACCCATTTCATAGACACGATCTTTAGTTCGATTGATCTTTTCTAAATTATAGGGTTTACCTTCTTCAATAGTAAAATGTTTGCTAATAAAAGGGTCGTTTACTGTTTTATTTCCATCGATCATGATTTTATTTACGTCATAGGGTACATCTTCGTTTATAAATAGTGTTATTTCGAGATCAGTCCCCCAATCATATTCCTCACGAATACCGGCATAGGGATGTCCAAGTTCACTATATTTTGCAAGTATCTTCTTGAAATTACTGTAATAGACATACTGCCTAAAAGGTTCACCCACTTTTACTCCCAATAATTCGAGGATCTCACCATCGCTTAATAAGGTATTATCTTCTATTGATATCTGTTTAAGAGTAAAGCGTTCATTCTCGTCAATATTAAAATACAAGTACAATTCATTTTCTTGATTAACGATGAGTGAATCCCGAACGCTACAGTCAAGAAATCCTTCACTGATATAATAGTTTTGTAAAGATTTTGCTTGTGATTTGATAAAGCGATAAGTGATGCGTCTCATGGCTCGTTTTGTTGTAACCGGTTTGATATCTACATAACGCTTTAATTGCCTATCGGTAAAATTGGTATTCCCATTGTAGAATACCTTACGCAATCTATAATCTAACAAAATATCGCTATTCTGGGCTAAAGTCAGTCCGGCAATAAGAAATAATAAGATTATGGCAAGTAGACGTTTCATCAATATTGCAACCTCAAACGAACAGCTCCTGAAACACTTTCTTCATTTGCTTTACCAACGATCGAGACCTTGTTATTCAAACGATATTCAAATTCCATATTCAATGGATCTTCTTGAGACCCTTCATAGGTTAAGTAAAAATTTCTTCCAATTCGACCACCGATAACTAGAGCGGTTGTCCCATCGATATAGGTTCCCTCTTTTCCGGTTCCCCCTTTAATATCTATTCTGTCTAATCCTCCCACGCCCGCAAGTTTTTTTGCCTGTTGTTCAAGTGGTACCTCAGCCAAAGATAACAAAGCAGTCGCTGCAGAGCTTCCATCACTGGTTGCACCCGTCGCAGCATCAACAACACTTTGAATTTCACCAACAGTCAGTTTTTGTACTATCTCAGCTTGTGACCATTTATTATCTTCATCAGTAAAAGTGATCTCAGGATTATTCAATTCCCCGGATATAGATGCAATAATATCGACTTTTTCAGTCGCTGATATATTTATTGATTTTCTTGCAATAAAATTCAATTCATGATTGTTTTGAAACTGGTCGAGGATCAAACTACCTTCATCCAAGACAAAAACAGATGCCCAATAGTTAAAGAAACCTTCTGTTACAAAGAGTTCTCCACCCATGCGTGTATTCCCTTCGGAAGGGAATTTCTGAAGGATCATTTCTCCATTCAAGGTAGCATCTAACATTTGATTCCTTAAATACATTTTATCAATAATTGCATTTAATGAGTAGGATGTTTTTATACCACGTCTATTATTAGTTTTTGGTGCGGATACCTCGGATGCAGCTCGATTAAAACCAAATTTGATCAAACCTTCTTGAACCGTGACATCACCACTAACAGTTAAGGTATCTCTACCGGTGATAGCAAGATTAACAGCACCGGTTGTTAAATTAACATTTTCGTTAAGTGTAACAATAGACATCTGATCGCCGGTCAGCTGCAAATTGAATTGTGGCCGTATGAGATATCGCATATCCATATTACCATCAATATTAAAATTGTATTCATTATCTACTCTATTTTTTTCTAAACCCAAAATCCCAGCTAATGTATAAGATACCGAGGGTAATTTACCACTCATATCAACTTCCATTATATTGTCCTTCATGATCGCTTCGCCATTAAGGTTTTCTATCTCATTCCCAAGAATACCCAATACGAGATGGCCATCTGTGACAGTGACTTTCCCATTTTTAATGGTTTTATTAAAATTACCTGTCATTTCCAATTCTGTATAAAGATCTCCACTTAATGATTCCATGGCTTGGATAAAAGGAGTCAAATAGATCATTTCATCATCTGTTCCCTGTACGTAAGCATATAGAGAACTATCCGGTACAAAGCGTTGGTTTTCGGACTGAAATCGAAGATCAAGATAGAAATTTGCATTTCCTTGATATCTGCCATTATTTGCAAAAACATGGATATCATTGAAGAACATTCGCTCATTGCTATAATGAAAAATGCCATAGACGGAATCAGCTTCAATCTTTATAATAACAGGATCTTGGACTATAAAATTCGCATTCATGATGGGATCATTGATCGTACCTGTTATGTTTCCTTTTGCATCGGCATCACCAACGATATGCAGAGGGAGTACAAAAGGTAGTAATTTTTGTAACCGAACTTGGGAAATATCAACATCGGCATAAAGTGAATCTTCAGGTAAGAACTCGAGCGGTTTCTTGGAATTCAAATTTATGCTGAGAGGGAGTCTACCCTGTACAGCGATCTTTCTTTCATCATCAACATCAAAATTGAAATTATTGATATAAACCATGCTATCGGCATAATGGAGTTGAAATCTAACACTCTTGGCATCCAATCCAAAGGCATATGCCCGTTTTAACAATAATCCGGCTTCAATAACCGGATCACTCAGCTTACCATTAATCTCAATATTAAAATCTAATATGCCCTCAATACTATCAACCATAGTAGAAAGCAAAGGTAAAGAATTCAATTCTGCACCGGCGATGATCAAATTAGCGTCAATAGAGTCGTTTTCAACATCAAGGTAACCGGAAAGTAGTGCATCACGATATAAAACATCATATCTTGAAAGCGTATAACCGGCATCCGAAATAGTGAAAAATACCGGATCCAGTAGATAGACATCCTCACCCTGATATGTCCCCGAAAGGTTCTGGATCGTAAATTCTTTAAAATCTTGAATAGAACCGGATAAATTTAACTTATAATTTTCATGTGAGATATCAAAATAGTCTATATGGATCATATCTTCTTCCATCCGGACATAGGTTTGCACTGAACCTATTAGAAAGGAATCCAAAGCCGCATTTTCGAATGATATTAACACTCCACCACCCGGATCTGAAATAGTTTTATTACTAAACAAGGATACATTGAGATTGTTTATCGTATAAATATCATATTTAAGCGTATCAAGATTAAAATTCACCTGAATATCGGGATCATTG
>Ga0307992_1001918_pt1 | contig 12056 bp, 9 predicted proteins | sample EllFjometagen133_FD_203162 | JGI IMG/M metagenome (GOLD analysis project Ga0307992, IMG submission 203162) | Marine microbial communities from Ellis Fjord, Antarctic Ocean - #133 | ecosystem: Environmental > Aquatic > Marine > Unclassified | place: Southern Ocean | collected 2014-10-08
TTGAATACCTGAAAAAACATACTGATGTCATGGTCATTGATTTGAGGGAACTATTAATGAAAGAAAAAAATAAGCATCAAATCTACTATAAGACAGATACACATTGGAACCATTATGCTGCTAATATCGTGCAGTATGAAATCATGACGGAAATAGAAAAATTATTCCCAAACCAGATACAGCCAGACCTGAAAAGACTTAGAGATGGGAAGCGAACCGGTGGAGATTTAGCAAATATTATCGGGGGTCATAATATTTTCAAAGAGTTTAAAGATGGCAATCCTCAACCTGTATTTGAACACACATGCACACCGACCAGGCAACCTTTGGATGCTAAAGCAAGGACAACACATACACTGATATGCGAAGATCAAGAACTAAATGCAGTTATTTTCAGAGATTCATTTTTTACAGCGTTGCAACCCTATTTTTCGAGAAAATTTAAACGTTCAACTTATATATGGGAAAAATCAAATTATGCATTGCTGAAAGAATATATAGAATCAGAACAACCAGATATAGTTATTGAAGAATGGGTTGAAAGAGTTCTTCCATATGTCCCAAAAGATATTGTTGAATTTAAAAGTTCCGGGACCGTTTTCTGAGTCAATGAAATAATTACCACAACTGGTATGGAGCGCGCTGGGCGCGGGCATGAATAATGATGTCATGGCCTTTGCCTTTGATGGGAGCGGCAACCTGTATGTGGGGGGATATTTCACAACGGCCGGCGGGGTCACTGTGAACAGAGTTGCCACATTTAGAGGAGCAGACACATCTATACCGAGCTTGTTCCATTTCGGCATGATTGGTTCCGCACTCCTGTTGATTGGATCGGCACTCTGGACCACGAGATTCAGGGATATCATGTAGATAGGCGCAATGGGTTACGGCGTCAACCGAAGACGGGCGATACTGAACTCACAGCTTCCTCTTTTGTGAATGCACTGTTTTTGAAACGCGCATTGTAGGGACACTATACCTTCTCAAACGCCTCATTCGTGAAGACTTCGAATAAGCGTCAATCCAGAGTTGGGGTAAAGACAATAAGTATATTCAAGGTATTGATTCAATTTTGGATTGACGCATGAAGAACGGAGCCGCTACGTGAACAACAGATTTTTCTATGGGGTTTCAATAGGAGTCTCTCCCCTACAAGTTGCAAAACTCAACAACATGAGCTACTGAATAACAGATAGAACTGGATTGTCAATAATTCTTTATTCTGGGATTTCCCCACAACGGCAAGTCATCTGTATCTAGCACCGCGAAGCGGTTTAGTTCTTCTTCCTGAAAGCAACAAATCCCATTTTACTGAAGAAACGCAAAACTTCAATTGGTAAGGATCAAAAGTCCCCCAATCTGAATCTTATGGCATAAAAATATCCTCGTATGGAGCAAACCCTGAACAAAACCCAAACAAAGTAATCTCACCGTTTCCATCAAGAGGTACTTCTAGATCAAACGTGCCAAGGTTGTCACCGCAACTGAACATGACCTGACCATTTGCCAGAACCATCGCGTCGAGAGGAGTCCCTTCATAGGTCACGGTTCCGCTGATCCTGACATAGTTGGGATTTGTGGTGCCTGGCTCTGTCTGCACTGTCATTTCAATCTCCCGGCAATCAGCAACTGGACGGGTCATAGCGATATCAAAATTCTGTGCCTGGACTGGAGTAAGGGTGATCCTAAAGGGTGAAAGCTCGGAACAAAACCCAAACAAAGTAATCTCACCGTTTTGATCCAAGGGAACGTAAAGGTCCCAGAGGCCGAGTTCATCACCACATGTGAACATGTATTGACCGTTTGCAAGAACCATTGCACACAGGGGGGTTCCATCATACCGGACAGTTCCGTTTATTTTTACCCACGTGGTAAAACTCACATCCGTGGTAAAACTCACATCGTTTCCATAGCTTGTCCCTGCACTGTTTGTGGCATATGCCCTGACATGGTATGTTGTACCTGGACTCAACCCCTTAATGCTGCTCGAAAAACTCCCGTCTCCTGTACCATCTGTGGTCTTACTGTTTGACGTAGTGGGATTTGCTGATGTGCTCCAGCATACGCCCCTTGCCGACACAGATAAACCATCATCGGAAGTGACAGTTCCACCACTGAAGGCACCTGTTGAGCTTATTGAGGATACTGCCGTTGTGGTAACTGTTAGGGCGGTTGTACCGACATTGATTCCAACATTGTCCGTATTCTTCAAATCACTCGTGTTTGTCACTGTCAATCGAAAGCTAAACGATATTTCGTCCGTGCCTGCCTCTGGAGCAGTGAATGTAGGCTGAACAGCAGTAACATCTGAAAGGGTGACAAGGGTCCCTCCTGTCTGGGTCCATAAATAGGTTAGGGTTTGGCTTCCAGGATCACTCGAAGCGGAACCATCTAACGAAACGGATGCGCCTTGAGCCACTGTTTGGTCCGGTCCCGCATTGGCTGTTGGAGCAGATGGATTATATTCATATGCCCCCATATCCACAATTCCATCCACGATACGGGGATTCCCGTCTTTGTCGGTATCAGGGAGGTCAGGAACATCATTGTTGCCAACGTTGATACAAGGAGAAGGGACCGTAAGATGAAAATTGTCATCTCCTGCGAACAAAGGATCTGTATTATCTAAATTGCTCGAGTCTATGGGAAACGGAATCAGTATGTAAGTCCCCAATGTACTCTGGTCAAAATCATTGTTAAATAGGTTTACCTGAACAGGGAAAAAGGGATCACTGCCTGCATTATAAATATAAAGGTCAGTCCCTGTGGAGGCGGTATTGTCCCAAATGATATTGTTGTATATATTGCCGATGGATAACCAACACCCCCCTCCTTCACCTTCGGTGGCATTACCAACCAAAGTATTATTAATGAGATTACCACGAGAATGGATACAAACACCGCCGCCGGAGGTAGTAGCTGTATTCCCTGTGAATGTGTTATCGGTTAGAGTGGCTCTACCATAAACATAGACCCCTCCACCGCTGCCATTGGCTGTATTACCGGTGAATGTATTGTTAGTTAGAGTGGCGGTCCAAGAAACATAGACCCCTCCACCGCTGCCATTGGCTGTATTCCCTGTGAATGTGTTATCGGTTAGCGTGTGGGTTGTTCCACCATAAACATAGACCCCTCCACCACCATTGTTGGCTGTATTCCCGGTAAAAGTATTATCGGTTAGAGTGGCACTACCAGAAACACAGACCCCTCCACCGCTGCCATTGGCTGTATTACCGGTGAATGTATTATCGGTTAGAGTTGCGGTGCCAAAAGCCCCACCAGTGGCCACATAGCCGATAAAACAGAACCCACCACCATGACCGCTGGTTGTATTCTCAGTGAATGTGTTATTGGTTAGAGTGGTAGTTCCCTCATTAAAAACATAGCCCCCCCCACCATCTCGGCGAGCTGTATTCTCGGTGAATGTGTTATTGGTTAGAGTGGCGGTACCCGGAGAAAAGTTAGTATATTTGGACGGATGGCTAGGGAAAAAAACACAGACCCCACCACCATCTTGGCTGGCTGTATTATCGGTGAATGTGTTATTCGTTAGAGTTGCGCTACCAGGAACATAGGTGCTAGTAAAGCCACCAGAAACATTGGTGCCGCCAGAAACATAGACCCCCCCACCATCTTGGCGAGCTGTATTCTCAGTGAATGTGTTATTGGTTAGAGTAGTGATACCAGAAACATAGACCCCTCCACCTCTGTCATTGGCTGTATTACCGGTGAATGTATTATCGGTTACGATCACATTACCGTCTACAGTTTTTACATATAGGCCACCGCCATCATCTACTCTTACGGTATTCCCATTTTGCAGAGTCAATCCTTCAACAAAAAAATTAGCGGCCCCCTGACTAACCAGGGCTAAGACCATATCTGTCCCACCACCATCCAAAATAGTATTTGCCGGATCTATCGTCCATGAGGCACAACCTTCAGTGTAACCGCCTTCTACGGTTAGGCTGTCTCCCTCGGTAGATGCATAGGTGAAATTCCCGTAATAGGTTCCTTGAACGATTTTGATGGTATCGTCCTCGCCATTACCCTCCGCCGTGGTGAGCGCAGCTTGCAACTCTGTTGCGTTGCTCACACAGAAAACAGCTCCGAAAGAAAAATTAGGGGTCAAAAATAGTAACAGAAGTGAGACATAAACTATGAATGCTTTGCAAAAACCTTTTTTTACCTTCATGTGATCTCCGCCTTTCAGTTATCCATGTATATGATTTAAGTTGCAAGTCTTCCCAATCCAATGGCAGTAAATGCGGCGGCATGGTGGACTTGCTTGTTGACCTGCAAATAAATACAAAACTTCAAAAAACAAAAGCCCTATCTCTCATTTTGAGAAACAGGGCTGAATGACGACCAGGCCATAATCTCCCCCTCTGGGGATTACAGCTGTTCAAAAGTATACATGATGCGCTCAAAATGAACAATATGTTAAGCTACTAACTCCATAATGATATCTTGTCAAGAGATATTACAGAGGGCTTGAAGACTGCAGGATTTCTCTGTTTTAATTCTTCGTGAAATAAAGTAGGATTGCATGAAAGTTCGGAAAATACCTACTAGGCATATTAATTGTTAGCTGTAAAGAAGGAATAATGAACGATGGTTTGATCCGTATAATCTGGCATTCAATCCAATGGATTGGTGGGAAGAGTAAAGACTCATGAATTTATCCTGGATGCCCTTTTCCAAACTGTTTCCTACTCCCCGCCGAGCAGAACAGGAAATCGACTGGTTTAACCCTCCTTTTCCTATTGAGTGCGTCATTGAAACTGGCAACATCTGTAATCTTGCCTGTCCGTTCTGCCCAACCGGAATCGGACAGACTGGAATGAAAAGAGGGCTGATGAGCCTGAAAACATTCAGAAAGGTGATCGACAGACTCAAAAATCATGTCTTCTGCTATGAAATGATGAACTGGGGTGAGCCCTTTCTGAATCCGGACTTTCTAGATATGGTGCGCTATCTATCAAAAAACGGGCTGCGCTCAAATGTAGACTCCAACTTCTGTGCTTTTGAGTTCAGTGATCAGTTCTGTGAAGAAATCGTCAGAAGCGGCATATGGATGATCAGTGCGTCTATTGATGGTACTACCGAGAACACCTACTCCCTTTACCGCCGGGAAGGAAACTTCGACTTGGCAATGGCCAATCTGAAAAGACTTTGTAGAGCAAGGGATCGGTTAAACTCTGATAGTCCGATCATCCATTGGCAGTTTCTTGTTCATAAAAATAATGAGCATGAGGTCGAAAACGCCAAGGGTATTGCTGAAGAGCTTCAAATTTTGCTTACTTTTATGCCTATGGATATATGGTATGAAACGAATGAGCTAATGAAAAGCTCCCTGCACAAACTGGCTGAACAGGGGAACTACATACGTGAAGAATGGCGGTACGACTTCTTCAGAGGATATGCCAAAGGCAACAAGTATTTCGAACCCACCCGAAAACTTTTTGGGTTCAGCCCCAGATTCCCCACACTACCTTCAGGACTCCCGCCAGTATGCTTTCAGCCCTTTGCCCGGATAGTCGTTAACTGGGACGGCCAGGTGCTGCCGTGCATGCATTGCTACGGAGATCAGTTCTTAATCGGAGATCTCACTAAGGGCTCACTAAAACAGGTCTGGTATAACCCCCAGTTTAAAAGTTGCCGCAACTACCTGCTCAACTACGGCTCCCCTGCGAGAAAGAATTCTGGTTCTGTTTGTGAAAAGTACCCCTGCTCTTTGATTGACAAATGAAAGACAACGGGGTCAGGCCTTAATTCTTGCTTTGCTCTTTCCTGCGTATTACCAAAAGAAATCCGCTACACCCCCGCCTCTGTTCGAAACTTCGACTAGCAATAAATACTCGGTAATCTTGCGTTAAAGTCAAGAGTGCGTTAATAAGGTGAAATCTACACGACTATGTGTCTAAATGTATCTTAAATCTGAGGTTATTCTGAACGGATAATGGCTAAAATCAACAAAGTGTGTGGGGTATAGCGTGGGGTAGGTCAATATTAAGAATTAAAAAGGGGCTACAGTAATCCCGTAACCCCTTAATATTATTTATGGTAGTCCCACGGGGAATCGAACCCCGGTTACCGGCGTGAGAGGCCAGCGTCCTAACCGCTAGACGATGGGACCATGGTTGGGGGACCAAGATTCGAACCTGGGTAGCAGATTCCAAGGACCTGAGTCCTACCTCTAGACCATCCCCCAGTGGAACAGTCTCGAACTGAGGGTAACTAGACAAATAATACTGAAAAGTCAAGATTTATTTCGCAGTTGTTCCTTATACTTCAATGTCTGGAAGGTTTGATGTGTGATTTCAACCAGAAAAACAATTACCCGGGGGCACTTTGTATTTGCCGCAGCTTGCATTGTCATTTTTTACCCGAAGAATTATAGAATTTTCTTGACATTAGAGTAGATTTGTAATTATCTTCCCCATCCTTTGAACATTTTTTTAACAGGGCAAGTTTTGCAGATCAACATCTCAAATATTCCGGAAGAGGGGTTGAACCTCCGGTTCTCTGAAAGCGGTGAGTGGTTCCATCGATTCTTGCCGACAGGTGACGATTCTGGTTTTCGCGTGCAGAAAATTGAGATGAGTTGTTTTGTGGAAAAGGTCTTGAAAAATGTGTCAATAAAGGGTGAAATCAAGGCCGGTATTGAGCTTGAGTGTTGCAGATGCCTGGAGGAATTTAATTTTCCTGCAGAGATTGAATTTAAATATGTTCTTTCACCCGCTGACGATATGAAGAACGACGATCTGGAACTGACATATAAGGATCTGGAATACAACTATTACGAGGGGGATGTAATAGATCTGGGACAGATCATAATCGAACAGATTGTACTCCGGGTTCCGGTTAAACCCCTTTGCAATGATTTCTGCAGAGGGCTTTGTCCCGTCTGCGGGGTAAATCTTAATATAGAAGAGTGTGATCATAATACGCAGCAGATAAGCAGTTCATTTGCTGCGTTAAAAAATTTTAAGGCGAATAAGGAAAGGTAGTTATATTATGGCGAATCCAACCAACAGACATTCAAGAACAAGAAGGAACAAGAGAAGGACTCACGATTCCCTTACGGCTGTTACCACGTCTATATGCCCGCAGTGCAGTGAGCCGAAGCTGCCACACCGTGCATGTCCTCATTGCGGCTCTTACAAGGGGCGTGAAGTTATTTCCGTTGAATAGTGTTCATCCAGAAATAACTGTTTTTTACAATCCCTGCGCCGGATTCGGATTCTAATCCCCAAAATACTTTAACGTGTTCCTGTGATCTGGATACTTATCCTCCTTGATCTTGCAAAACCTGTTTCATTTCTGGATGTGTATAATAAAAATCACATTTGAAACTTTGCGATTTGGTCGTATGGAAAAACCGAACGAAAAACCTTTAAATGGGAAAGTAGCACTGATAACGGGTAGTTCGAGGGGGATAGGACGGGCTACAGCGGTGGAGCTTGCCCGCGCAGGGGCTTTTACATTCATAAACTATGTCCGCAATGAAGAAGCGGCCCGCGAGACGCTGGAGATTGTGGAAAGTCACGGAGGCAGAGGAAGTCTGCTGGGTTTTGACGTATCGGATTTTGATACTGTTCAGGATGCCATAAAGGGTATAACGGAAAAAAGAGAAAGAATTGACATCCTGGTAAATAATGCAGGTATAACTTTAGATGGTATATTTGTAAGAACAAAGCCTGAAGAGTGGGATAATCTCATAGACATAAACCTCAAAGGGGTATTCAATTGCTGCCGAGCTGCAACCAGGTACATGATGAAACAGAGATGGGGGCGCATCATAAATATGACCTCGTTGGTCGCGGTATCCGGTAATGTCGGACAGGTGTGTTACTCCGCATCAAAAGCGGGAATCATAGGATTGACAAAATCCCTGGCCAGAGAATTAGGTTCACGAAATATATGCGTCAATGCCGTCGCTCCGGGATTCATTGAAACCGATATGACCATATCCATCAGGGAGAAGAACAGGGAAAAGGTAATAGACCAAATACCACTGGGGAGAACGGGCACACCGGGTGACGTAGCAGGTGTTGTGGCTTTTTTGGCTTCCGGAAAGGCAGATTACATTACCGGGCAGGTGATACATGTCAATGGCGGCCTTTACATGTGAGAGCCTGTGACACGATAAGTATTGTTATATACAATTTGAAATACAATTAGGAGGAATCTAAATGGCTATTGATGTTGATAAGAAAGTAAAAGAGATTATTGTTGAACAGTTGAACATAACAGAGGAAGAATGTGTGCCTGATGCCGCGTTCCTGGATGATCTAGGGGCCGACTCCCTTGATATAGTGGAACTGATTATGGCTATGGAGGATAATTTCGGCATTGATATATCGGATGACGATCTGGTGAAAATACGCACAGTTCAGGATATTGTTAATTATATAAGGGAAAGAACACTATAAAGATGATGTCAAGAAGAAGGGTTGTGATAACAGGGCTCGGTATTGTAAGCCCCCTGGGTAACTGTTTGGAAGATGCCTGGGAGGGGATATGTTCCGGAAAGTCCGGTATCGCGGGGATTACCAGGTTCGACACAACCGGATTCAAGACAAAAATAGCGGGTGAATTAAAAGGGTTTGATCCCCTGACCTTTGTAGATTTCAAGGAGCGTCGAAGGCTGGATGATTTTATAATATATGCCCTGGCGGCTTCAGAAATGGCGCTGAGCGATTCCGGTCTGGTGATAGATGACAGAAACGGAGAGCGGGTGGGTGTTATCCTGGGTACCGCAATAGGGGGCCTGTCCACCATGGAAAAGGAAAAAGAGAACATACTCAACCTGGGACCGAAAAAGATGTCTCCCTTTGCGATTCCGGCGGTACTGGCAAACCTTGCTCCGGGGCATGTATCCATACGGTCTGGCGCCAAGGGGCCGATAAGTTGCGTGGTGACGGCATGCGCCTCGGGTAACAGTGCCATCAGTGAAGCTTTCAGGACCATAGCCTGTGGTTACGCCGATGCTATGATAACGGGTGGTACGGAAGCGGCGGTTACCCCTCTTACAATAGCAGGGTTCAACGCCATGAGGGCTATATCGGTCAGAAACGAAGAACCGGAAAGGGCAAGCAGGCCATTCGACAGGGACAGGGACGGTTTTATCGTAAGCGAAGGATGCGGCATAGTGATCCTGGAAGAGTTGTCTCATGCCCTTGAAAGGGGCGCCGGAATATATGCCGAAATCGCTGGGACAGGATCAACCAGCGATGCCTTTCACATGGCGGCGCCGCCACCGGGGCATGCGGGTGCTGTCAGGTGCATGCGGCTTGCCCTGCAGGATGCCGGGATGGAACCAGCAGATATCGATTACATCAACGCGCATGGCACATCAACACCTCTTAATGATATATATGAGACTGACGCAATAAAAGAAGTTTTCGGAGGGTACAGCGGGAAACTTGCCGTCAGCTCGACAAAATCCATGACTGGTCATATGCTGGGCGCCGCAGGTGGCGTTGAAGCCATCTTCTCGGCTAAGGCCATACAGGAGGGGATTGTGCCTCCGACGATAAATCTGGATAATCCCGATCCAAAGTGTGACTTGGATTATGTGCCAAACACAGCGCAACGCAGGGAAATCAGGGCTGCCATGTCGAACACTTTTGGATTTGGCGGTGTCAATTCGGTTATTGTGTTTAAAAAATTTGAAAGTTAAGGGAATATATCTTGAGAATTGTTATAGGCTCCGATCATGCCGGTTTTGATTTAAAGGAAGCGCTCAAAGAATCTTTTGACGGGATGGTGGATGTCGGAACTTACAGTGAGGATTCTGTAGATTATCCCGACTTTGCCGCCAAGGTGGCCGGAGCGATTTCTTCGGGAGAGTTTGAGAGGGGAATTCTGATCTGTGGTTCCGGAGTAGGCATGTCAATAGTCGCAAACAAATTTTCCGGTGTGAGGGCTGCTCTCTGTACTGACACTGGTACGGCCCGCATGAGCAGGATGCATAACGATGCTAATATACTCGTTCTCGCCGGAAGACGCACGAACGCGGAAACGGCCGCAGCTATTGTAACTGTTTGGTTACATACTGAATTTGAGGGTGGGCGTCATACAAAACGACTCGACAAGATAAAAAATATCGAAGGGGAAGATAAATAATGTCCGTTTTGCGGGATAGAGATCCGGAAATAGCCCGGGCGATACTTGATGAAACCAGACGGCAGGCCGGCAAGCTTGAACTCATTGCCTCGGAAAATTTTGTAAGTGAGGCGGTTCTGGAAGCCCAGGGTTGCATTATGACGAACAAATATGCAGAAGGGTATCCCGGCAAGAGATACTACGGCGGGTGCGAGTTTGTCGATGTCGCGGAGAACCTTGCCATAGAGCGAGCAAAGGCAATCTTCGGCGCCGATCATGTAAATGTTCAGCCGCACTCTGGAAGCCAGGCAAATATGGCGGTCTATTTCGCCGCGCTCCAGCCCGGCGACACTGTCTTGGGAATGAATCTCTCTCATGGCGGGCATTTGACACATGGAAGCCCGGTCAACTTTTCGGGAAGACTCTACAACGTCGTTTCGTACGGTGTGGACAGAGAAACGGAAACCATAGATTTCAATGAGGTCGAAGATCAGGCAAAAAAACATAATCCCAAAATGATTGTCGTTGGAGCGAGCGCTTATCCAAGAACCATCGACTTCGAGGCATTCAGGGAGATAGCGGATAAAACCGGTGCGGTTATCATGGCGGATATCGCCCATATAGCGGGGCTCGTTGCAGCGGATCTGCACCCCTCTCCTGTCCCGATTTGTGAATTTGTCACATCGACAACCCACAAGACGCTACGCGGTCCGCGGGGCGGTCTCATCATGTGCAAGGAAGAATTTGCCAAGATATTGAACAGCCGCGTTTTTCCGGGCAGCCAGGGTGGACCGCTGATGCATATCATCGCGGCCAAAGCAGTGGCATTCAAGGAGGCCCTTGAACCGGAATTCAGAGATTACCAGCTTCAGATTGTGAAAAACGCCAAAGCCCTGGCAGAGGCCATGACAGACGAAGGACTTCGCCTCGTCTCCGGAGGCACCGATAATCATCTTATACTCATTGATCTTACTGACAAGGGTGTTACCGGAAAAGACGCTGAGGCCGCACTTGACAGGGCAGGCATAACAACAAACAAAAACGGCATACCATTTGACACAAAAGGTCCCATGATCACCAGTGGTATAAGAGTCGGTACACCAGCCCTGACGACGAGGGGAATGAAAGAAGATGAAATGAAGAAGATAGCACACCTTATAACCTACATTATTGATGATGTTGATAATGAAGACCGTATAAAGGAGGTCAGAGAAGAAGTCGGCTCCCTGTGTGAAAGATTTCCGCTCTATATGGATCGGATGTAGAGGTATGCTTGATATTGCAGTGAGCAGTTGCTACAAAGAGAAGGAAATGGCATAAGGAAACGCAGAGCATGAAACCTGAAAAGCAGACGGAACGTCCTTCCTGGGACCAATATTTTATGGACATCGTTGAACTTGTGTCGAGGCGTTCCACATGCCTGAGGCGCAAGGTTGGTGCCGTTCTTGTAAGAGACAAGCGAATGCTGGCAACAGGCTACAACGGACCTCCTACCGGGATAAGACACTGTGCGGAGGTTGGTTGCCTGAGAGATAAACTGGGTATCCCGTCGGGTGAGCGACACGAACTGTGCCGTGGTCTTCACGCTGAGCAGAACGCTATCATTCAGGCCGCTCTTCATGGTGTGAGCACAAAAGACGCGACGATTTACTGTACTAACCACCCATGTATAATATGTTCCAAGATGATCATAAATTCCGGGATAATCTCTGTCATCTATAAAGATGACTACAATGACGATCTTGCCGAAGAGATGCTGAAAGAGGCGGGGATAAAGGTGAAGAAGCTATGAATTGTCCCTTCTGCTCCAATGCAGAAAACAAGGTTATTGATTCACGGGTAAGCAGAGACGGCAGCGCGATACGAAGAAGGAGAGAATGCCTGAAGTGCAAGAAGCGATTCACCACCTACGAATATGTCGAGGATGTCCTTCCTGTAGT
>Ga0307992_1001920_pt1 | contig 12054 bp, 10 predicted proteins | sample EllFjometagen133_FD_203162 | JGI IMG/M metagenome (GOLD analysis project Ga0307992, IMG submission 203162) | Marine microbial communities from Ellis Fjord, Antarctic Ocean - #133 | ecosystem: Environmental > Aquatic > Marine > Unclassified | place: Southern Ocean | collected 2014-10-08
GATACGCTTCGCCCTGATACGCCTCGCTACAGGGTAAACTACCTTGTGAAATAGAAAAAGATTTCACTTGGCAGGCAGGATAAACCTCCTTACCTTGTGAAATAAAAAAAGATTTCACTTGGCAAGCGGGGCAGGCCCTGATACGGTCGTAAACTCCCTACCTTGTGAAATAAAAAAAATGATTTCACTTGGCAGGCAGGGCAGGCGAATTACGCGAATTGAACGAATTGTTTTTTTCATTTTTTCGAGTAATTCGAGAACTATTCATTTGCGATAATTTTCCAGTATCCACCTTTGTCGGGTCCCATTCTTTTAATTTGCCTCTTATTTTTGAGCTTTTCAATATCTCTATAAATTGTCATTCTTGCCACATGTAATTGTTTACTTAATTCATCAAAAGATATCGTTGGGTTGTTTTTCAATTGTACAAGTATCTGCTCTAATCTGTTTTCAGTAACATTTTCAGTAACATCGCTAACCAATGGCACACTTACCATAAAAATATCTTCTTCGAGAAAGATTACTTTTTCGCTTCCTGAGTATGCTTTCGAGTATTTGAAGACGTTACGCAGTCCGGTGCCAAGTTCTTCAGAACGTACCAATTGTTTTCCTATAGTGTCTTTTTCAAAATAATTCCAATCTTTTACTATTGTATGAATTTCTTCACCCAATTCCATACTTAAATTATATACTTGAAAATCTTCTAATTTCACTTGAAATGAATTTAAATGTAATTTACCCTACGGGTGTAATTGATTGTAATTAGCGCTTCGCGCGTAATTTGTTGTAATTAATTGTTTCAAATAATTTATGCAATTTCCCAATTACTATTAATTACGCGAAGCAAATATCTATCAATTACATTTCTTCAGCATTTTCTTTTAAATCTTGGGTTTTTCAATTCCCTCTTCCACCCAACGCTTCTTAATATCCACCAAAAAATGCTTCCCAAATACCCAAGCTATTCCAACAACACCTCCCAGAAAAATCCAAATGAATAGGATTTGTTTCCGTTTGGGTTTAAAGCTTTCAGATGGTACACTGATTGGTTGAATAATAGAAAAAACAGGTGTTTCTTCTTTGACCTGAATTTTCGCCTTTTCCAATTGCTTGGCCAATTCCATAAATACACTTAGGGAAATTTGATATTCGCTTTGTAAACGCTCTTGTTCAGTATTATCTATTGCAGAAAGAATTTGTTTATTGCGGTCCTTATTTATGGCCAGTTTTTCCTGTATGGCTTTAAATTCCTTTTCTCTTTCATTATATCTGTCCTGCACAAATTCCAATTGGGCTTCGGCTTTCTTTATTTTATATTCGGTAATTTTTTCTTGTAAGAGTTCCTGGGCAATTTGCCCTAATTGAGCAGCTGCTTTTGCTTCCGGCATAATAGCAGATAAAGTGACTGTTCCCTCTCGCTCTTCGACATTTAAATAAACAATCTCGCCTAATGATTTAATGAGTTGGCTTTCTTCATAAGTCAGTTGGATAAGCTGATTTTCACTTCCATCTGAACCTGGTATATTCTCCTTTTTTCCACGAATCGCACCAATAATTGTTCCCGGTAGTCCTATCGTATACTGTTTAATAGCCCCTAATATATTAAATTTAGCATACTGCGGATCTGTATAATAATCATAAAAACTAATAGGCTCATTATAACCTTCAAAGTTGAGTTTGGCTTGCATTAACTCCAATTGGAAAGGAATGCTTTGTACTATTTGAGGATAAATCATAGGGCTGAGCTCACTTCCTGTACTCATATCCATACTAAAACCAGCCATAGCAGCCAATGAGGATAAACCACCCAGTTTATTTTGTCCGCTGCTTACCTGTGGAACCATGATACTGGTTACAGAGTATTGCCGGGGGGTAAAAATGGCAATAAATAAACCAAGGATTGTGAAGATTATTATTGTTTTTATTATTGTTTTACGGCTGTTCCAGGCGGTTTTGGCTAAAGCGATAAGGTCAATCTCATCCTTGTCGGTGTCTATTGGATGAAGGTTTTTATTTTGGGGTTCTGTCATGTTTTGAAGGTTTAAAGGTTCAAAAGTTTAGAGGTTTAAAGGTTTATGTGTTATTTCAATCCTTTTAAATACTTAATTAGATTGATTATTTTAGATTTAATAGTATTTAAAAATTCTATTTGTTTTTTTGTGTCTCCATATCCTAATCTTTCAGCTAAAATTAACTGGGTGTCTAATTCAGCTAACGATCCTAGTGCAATATACAAAAACTGAATATATTCTTTGCCTCCTTTTCTTCCAGCTCCCTTTTACCCCGTGAAATAGTTTGCTATAAAAAATGTTTAATTCTATTTTTAATGTATCACTTACCATAAGACGTTTTTTACCCTGTGGAATAATGTTATGCATTAAAATCTTGATTTAATCCATAGGGTAAATATTTTTCTCGATGCAGAGCATCTTTTTGGTTCAAGCTAGCTTCAAAATAAATTAATTCAAATGGGATTCTATGATGCGTTGAGTTGACTTTACCCTCATTGTGACTCCTTAATCTGTTTTTAAGGTTTATTGTATATCCTGTGTAAAACATATTGTCTTCTAAACTACGAAGCACATAGACATAATAAAAACTCATTTTTAAATAATGTTATTTCACGGGGCAAGTATTAGATGGAACAGAGACCGCAGCTCTTCGCAATTGACTTGTTAGTCCATATTTCTCATCCTTAGGAAATAATTGTGTTAATTTATATATGTCAACGACAAAATCCATAGAGATTTTCCATACATCTAATTCTTTGTGGGTTGCCATGGGATTCAGAGGTTGAGAGGCTTAGTTTAAAGGCTAAAGTTCAAGGTTATGATCGTTTTACTATAATTTGTCACTTTTTTTAATTGTATGTTTAAATTTCAGAATAGCGAAGTTTAATTCTATGGTTGTTTCACTTTCTTTGATTTGTAAATCGTTATCTAATAATTCAGAAATAATCTCTCCACTTTTTTGCATTAATGATTGTTGTTTTTCCTTTTCCGGATTTTGAGATAATGTCCTGATTGTTTTTGTTAATTCTTTACCTTGTGTAATAAATAATTATTTATTGTTGATGAAGTTTTTTAATCTGTTTTTTATATATCTTTTCCCATAAGTAGTCTTTAACCCTGTGGAATAATGCTATGCATTAAAATCTTGATTTTATTCCATAGGGTAAATATTTTTCTCTATGTGTAGCATCTTGTTGATTAAAACAACCTTCAAAATAAACTCCAAATTTCAAGTTCCAAATTCCAAATAAGCTCCAAATTCCAAATAAGCTCCAAATCTCAAGTTCCAAATAACAAATAAATTCCAAAACTCAAGTTCCAAATTCCAAATAAATTCCAAATCTCAAGTTCCAAATTCCAAATAAACTCCAAAACTCAAGTTCCAAATAACAAATAAACTCCAAATTTCAATTTTCAAAATACAAATCAGTTATTGATGGTTTGGATATTGCATTTTGTTTATTGAATATTATTTGTGATTTGACTTTTTGTTTTGTGAAATTTTAAATAACTCTATTGTGATTTATCAATAATACTTGACAATATTTTTTTTAACTCGATAGCCTCATTTATTAATTCTTTTGACTTTTGTATATTTCCCAAATCATTAGTTGTAGCAATTAGTCGTAGCCAATATACAGATTCCTTTGCCTCTTTCCTGCTTATTTTTAAACGGAAAAGAAAATCCTTTTTACTTAATTTTTCGTTAGCTTCAATATAGTTTGCCCCAACAGATCCTGATGATCTTACTAATTGTTTTGAGTCTTCAATATTTGCTGTTGTTTTCACCAAGGTCTTAATAAACAATCTTATATCACGCGCAAATTCAAATGTACGTTCTTCCAAGTCATATGGCTTATTTGTGTTCATGATTATTTGTTATGCACCAGCTAATTATAAATTCCCAAATTTAATTTTTAAAAATATAAATCAGTTATTGATGGTTTGTATTCAAGATTTTTGTTTTTCTGTTGTTAATTATGAAATTCCAAAACTTAAGTTCCAAATAACAAATAAATTCCAAAACTCAAGTTCCAAATAACAAATAAACTCCAAAACTCAAGTTCCAAATAACAAATAAACTCCAAAACTCAAGTTCCAAATAACAAATAAACTCCAAATCTCAAGTTCCAAATTCCAAATAAACTCCAAATTTCAATTTTCAAAATACAAATAATTTCCAAAACTCAAGTTCCAAATAACAAATAAACTCCAAATCTCAAGTTTCAAATTCCAAATAAGCTCCAAATTCCAAATAAGCTCCAAATCTCAAGTTCCAAATAACAAATAAATTCCAAAACTCAAGTTCCAAATAACAAATAAACTCCAAAACTCAAGTTCCAAATAACAAATAAATTCCAAAACTCAAGTTCCAAATTCCAAATAAACTCCAAAACTCAAGTTCCAAATAACAAATAAATTTCAAATCTCAAGTTCCAAATAACAAATAAATTCCAAAACTCAAGTTCCAAATAACAAATAAACTCCAAAACTCAAGTTCCAAATTCCAAATAAACTCCAAATTTCAAGTTCCAAATTCCAAATAAGCTCCAAATCTCAAGTTCCAAATAACAAATAAACTCCAAAACTCAAGTTCCAAATTCCAAATAAATTCCAAAACTCAAGTTCCAAATAACAAATAAACTCCAAATTTCAAGTTCCAAATTCCAAATAAGCTCCAAATCTCAAGTTCCAAATTCCAAATAAGCTCCAAATCTCAAGTTTCAAATTCCAAATAAGCTCCAAATCTCAAGTTTCAAATTCCAAATAAACTCCAAAACTCAAGTTCCAAATTCCAAATAAATTCCAAATTTCAAGTTCCAAATAACAAATAAACTCCAAATTTCAAGTTCCAAATAACAAATAATTTCCAAAACTCAAGTTCCAAATAACAAATAAATTCCAAATCTCAAGTTCCAAATAACAAATAAATTTCAAATCTCAAGTTCCAAATAACAAATAAACTCCAAAACTCAAGTTCCAAATAACAAATAAACTCCAAATTCCAAATAAGCTCCAAATCTCAAGTTCCAAATAACAAATAAACTCCAAAACTCAAGTTCCAAATAACAAATAATTTCCAAAACTCAAGTTCCAAATAACAAATAAACTCCAAATCTCAAGTTCCAAATAACAAATAAATTCCAAATCTCAAGTTCCAAATAACAAATAAATTCCAAAACTCAAGTTCCAAATTCCAAATAAACTCCAAATCTCAAGTTCCAAATAACAAATAAACTCCAAAACTCAAGTTCCAAATTCCAAATAAACTCCAAAACTCAAGTTCCAAATTCCAAATAAACTCTAAATCTCAAGTTCCAAATAACAAATAAATTCCAAAACTCAAGTTCCAAATTCCAAATAAACTCCAAAACTCAAGTTCCAAATAACAAATAAATTTCAAATCTCAAGTTCCAAATTCCAAATAAATTCCAAAACTCAAGTTCCAAATAACAAATAAACTCCAAATCTCAAGTTCCAAATAACAAATAAATTTCAAATCTCAAGTTCCAAATTCAAAATAAACTCCAAATTTCAAGTTCCAAATTCCAAATAAGCTCCAAATCTCAAGTTCCAAATAACAAATAAACTCCAAAACTCAAGTTCCAAATTCCAAATAAGCTCCAAATCTCAAGTTCCAAATTCCAAATAAGCTCCAAATCTCAAGTTCCAAATTCCAAATAAATTCCAAAACTCAAGTTCCAAATTCCAAATAAACTCCAAAACTCAAGTTTCAAATTCCAAATAAACTCCAAATTTCAAATTACAAATCAGTTATTGATGGTTTGGATATTGCATTTTGTTTATTGAGTATTATTTGTGATTTGACTTTTTGTTTTTTGAAATTTTAAATAATTCTATTGTGATTTGACTTTTTGTTTTTTGAGATTTTAGACTCAAAATTCAAAATTGTTTTACTGTCACCGGTCACTCTTCCAGTCACTCTTCACTAATGTCTCATAATTATGTGATTCATAATATGAGCTACCAGCTATTATCTACGAGCTATTAAAGCTGCTTCGACAATACAATAATCGTTACAGCAGTAGTAATTGCCGCCATTGTACTTTGCCAAACTTCCCCCCAAGAGGTTTTTTCTCTTTTTTGTTTTTCCTCTTTTGGAGGTTTCATTCTTAGGCTGATAAGTGATCCAGCTTCGACATTAGGATAATCACGATATAAGAGTCTATTTTTGGTGCTTTTTACCTGACCGTTTTTTAAGACTACTATTAAACTGTTTTTGTCAACGCGATCGGCAAATCCACCGGCATAATTTTTAATATACCAACGTGCCGACTTTTTTCCCTGAAATACGATATTCAACGTCTCAGGAATTAGGTCCGTTTCTGCCAAACGGGTTCCCGTAGAACGAATGGCAATGGTGTTTTCTCTTCTTTCGATATTGATTACATCTCCTTCAAATAAAATCGGATCAAATTTCATATTACCTTTTCTTCTTATTGCCTTATCAACATTCAAAGTAATATTTCCTTTATTGTTAAAGGTGCGAAATAATCTACTGCCTTTTGCATCGGCATCATCCAACAGTCCACCGGCTTGTTTAATAATATCACTTAAATGAACCTCACCTGATTCTAAAACATACATTCCCGGATAATTAACCTGACCGGATATTTCAACCATTCTCCTCAAAGTGTAGTTTGGTGTTAGACGAACCACTACCTGATCGTAGGGTTGAAGTTCAAAACTGACAGGCTTAACCATATTATAATTTGAATCAATTTCAAGAGTAATCAACTCCAAACGTGTTGGCTCAGTTGGAGAAAGAATAGTACGAAATACTTCAACACGATTTAAAGCAGCACCAAGATTGAGACCCCCAGAGGCAGCAATCAAATCATGTATAGAAAGACTTGGGTCGTAAGTAAATTCTTGAGGATTTTTTACAGCCCCAAAAATTCTTACTTCTCCTATATTAGTATATAGAGTATTATCATAAACATTTAGTTGATCACCAGGCTGTAAAAGCAATGTTTTTTCTTTATCCAAATCAACAGGAATATATTCTGTTTTCAAAGGGTTAAAAATGTCCTTTCTAAAGATGTATGCAATTGGATAAGCACTTGGTTTAAGTCCTCCGGCTAATTCAATAGCCTGACCAATACTTAAACTACTTCCTATTGAAAAGATTTGTTCAAATGGTTTTCGAACATTTCCAGTAACTGAAATATTAGCCTCATCTGTAAATGTTTTTAGGTCATAAACGGTTAATTCATCACCCGGAATTAATGTAAAATCCTGATCACTTTCAAGTTCCAAACGGATATATTCTTTCTCTTTAGGATTAGATATGTTTTTACGTAACACATAGGCAATTGGATAAACATCCGCCATTACTCCGCCGGCCAATTCAATTGCCTGTTTTAATGTCAATTTATCGCTTAGTGCCAAAGTTTTTGTAAATGGAGTACGTACATAACCACTCACAGAAATAGTTTCAACATCGCGATAAGTCGAAAGTTGTGGAACTCTTACCTTATCACGGGCAAGTAAACTAAAGTCATTGGCAGCAGAAATTAGCTCTTCCCAGGGAATAGTCAGTATCTCAACTGTTTCATCTGGCCTTATACGATCAATAAATATTAAATCAGTTTTAGCCTGAAGAGTAGGCTTAGCATTGGCCAATAATTTGCTTAAAGTGGGATTGGCTCCCAAATCATAGTTTCCGGGATAATAAATGCTTCCCGAAATTTCTACAAATTGATCCATTGGCTTCGTGATGGATTTAATACGAACAATATCTCCATTTTGAAGTGAAACTTTTGTTTTTCCTGATAAAACATCTGCAAGATTATATTCAAATAATCGAATTTCACCATCAATATATGATTGAATCTGCACAAAATCGGGATAAGCATTCACATTTAATCCCCCGGCAAATTGTATCAAGTCCTTTAGGTTTTCTTTGGGTAATAATTCGTAGCGCATGGCTCTTTTTACAGCACCTTCAATGCGTACCAGATTTTGGACCACCGGCACAAAAATGATATCGTTTTGCTGCAACTCAAATTTATACTGAACCGTCGGATCATTCATAAAAGCATATAAATCGATAATCGTCCGTTTAGTCCCACGGATATGCTGGATATTACGAACACTACCGATATCGGTTGGACCTCCGGCTGCACTTAAAGCATTAATAGCAGAATTTAAGGCAGATAAGGTAAAGCCCCCAGTAATTTGGGTTTCTCCAAAAATATTCACCATAATGGTTCGGGCAGTAGAAATTGTTAAGGCAAATTGATCGGAACGAAATGTATAGGATGTTGATAAACGTTCATACATTAGATCCCGAGCCTGTTTTAAAGATATGCCCTGAAGAAATATTTTCGACATTCCGGTAGGTTGAATATATCCATCTGTATTAATCTCCAATTGCAAATCGGTTTGCGAAGCTCCAAAAATACTAATGCGGATTTTATCACCTGCACCCAAAATATAGGTATCCGGGGCTGTTGCTCCATCCGTGGTTCTAAATATATCCAGGCTTTGATCGGTAAATAATGAATGTCCGTAAATTTTAGCAGGTCCTTCTTCTTTAGCATTTGCCTGCACAACCCGTTGAGCTGCTTCTGCGACAGCTTCCTCTTTTGTAGTCACAGGGGGATTGGTTTCTGCTTCAACATTTGCTGCCTCAATAATAATGGGTGTAGCTATATCAGGTTGATTGGTAGCAGGAACTGCAGCCGCTGCCTTTTTCTCTTCCACCATTTTATCCAAAATAGCGTTTACACGGCTCTGATATTTGGGCAGTTCTTCCGGTGGAACACTTTCCAAATCAATACCTTCCGCCAACAATCGTGTACGAACTTCTGTTTCATCTAGTCCACGCTTTTGCAATTCAGCATTGACCTGAGCCATTATTGCCGGTGTTACAGTTTGAGCATAATTGACTTGAGCATTAGACAATAAAAAGAAGATTGTCAATAATATTGCTAATAGTGAAAATTTTGTTTTTATTAATGACTTCATAGTAATGAGGTTTATTGATTTTTTAACAAAGATAAAAATATATTGAGATTAAGTATAAAGTATAAAGTTTAATCCCGATAGCCATCGGGAAAAGTATAAAGTAAAAAGGCTAAAGTTTAATCCCGATAGCCATCGGGGAAAGTTTAAAGGCTAAAGGCTAAAGGCTAAAGTATAAAGTAAAAAGTATTAAAAAAAACTACTTTCTTTTTGTTTTAGCACATATTGAGAATAGATTGATTGGTTGATTGTTGGCTTCGCGAATTTGTTGTATGTTCGTTGTTCGTTGTTCGTTTTTCAAATTATAGTTGTTCGTTTTATTAGAGAGTTTGCTTTCCCGATAGCTATCGGTCGTACCCTGTTAAATATTCCTACGGATTTAACTGGGTAAACCTCCCTCGCAAAGTCGTACTCATAAAATTATATAGTATTGTTGGCTTTCGTGTTTCAAAATATTAATTGCTTCTATTTTGCGAGCCAAAGGCGAAGCAATCTCTTTAAATATTTTCACAAACTTCATAATACAAATCTTTCCATTCTGAATTCAAACTCTCAACTAATTTAACTTTTTTAGCTCTTGAACCAGCTTTTAACTGCTTTTCTCTAGCACGTGCTGTTATAATACTGTCGAACTCTTCAAAATAGACTAGTTTTCCTACATTTATCCTGTGAAATAAGATTTGAGGCGATTACCAAGAAACATTTTACCGTAATGTGTTTTTTACCCTGTGGAATAATGCTATGCATTAAAATCTTGATTTTATTCCATAGGGTAGATATTTTTCTCTTTTAGTTGCATCTTGTTGGTTCTTGCAGCCTTCAAAATAAATTAATTCAAAAGGTCTTCTATCTTTTGTTGATTGTACCTGTCCTTTTTGATGAGCCTCAAATCTTGATGGCAAATCTTTAGTATAACCAGTATATTTTTTACCATCTTTTAAACTTAGAAGAATATAAACCCAATAAAAGTCTTCAAAAAAATTTGTCATCATTTCACTGGATTAATATCTTGCTGTAAAAGCATTTTTATATTTTTTATTCTTGTGACTTTCTATTCTGTGTTTTAATTCACTTGTTACTCCTGTATATATTACTCCATTCTTTTTGTTTGCTGTTAAATAAATCCAGGCTTTCATTTTATTAATATTTTTCAGCAATGTCACTTGTCACATCTGTCACCTGTCACTTTTCTGTTATTTGTCATTCTTTTAACTTTTCACTTTAGGGCAAGTGGGACAGACAGGTTAAACCTCTCTACCCTATACGTACCTATAGGGCAAGTAGGGCAGGCTGAATTGCGCGAATTTGGCGAATTGGTTTAGTTATAATTATTCTAATCGCTACGGGGTAGTTCATTTCATGTAATTTATCGATCATTTCCTTTGCATCAATATTAATCTTTGAGAAAGCAAACCATTTTTTACCTAAATCTTTAAGTGAAGCACCGATATGGTAGATTGTTTTATTATCAATTATTAGGAATCTATCGTGTGATTTTTTGAAAACCTTTAATTCTATTTTTGGATATTGTGTATTGTGTTTTTGCAAATCTAAATTTAGCTGTTTATTAGTTTTACCAGTAGCAATTAAACAGTTTACTTTTTCGTTCCGTTTTGCTAGAAGTAAAAGAGTGTCCTCGTTTACCCTGTGAAATACGCTTTGACATTTACTGTTTAAACCAAATATTTAATCGATTCTTTAAAAACATCTTTCCATAATGGGTTTTAAAATATTTCTCTCTTTTCAAAGCATCATCTTGGTTTAAACAAGCTTCAAAGTATATCAGTTTTAATGGTCTCCTATGTTTTGTAGATTCTACTTCACCATTTTGGTGTTGCTCAAAGCGTAAATTCAAATCTTTTATATAACCAGAATAATTATTACCATCTTTTTTGCTTTGAAGAATATATGTATAATAGAATCCATCCATTTGAATTTATTTCACAGGGTGAACATAATTATCGATTAGAATAATTGAGTTTTTTGCTGTTTTAATCAAATCGGAAGCGAACTTATAAGCATCAAATATTTGGCCATTGTAAAAAATTCCTTCATTAGGCGGTAAGGATGATTTAATATGGAAATCGATCTCATCAACTTTATTTTTTAAAGATTGAACATCTCCTGCAAGATTATCTATTCTACGATTAACTGCATATCCTCGTATTAAATAGTCTTTTAGCACTTTATTCGCCCAAATACGGAATTGTGTTCCTCTATGAGATTTAACCCTATAACCAACTGAAATAATGACATCAAGATTGTAAAATTTTGTTTTGTATTTTTTACCATCCAGTGCAGTATGTAAGGATTCCTTACTTACTGAAACCAATTCCAATTCTCCCTCCTTAAAAATATTACCAACATGGAGTGTTATGTTGTTTCGGGTAGTTTGAAATAATTCAGACATTTGAGCCTGAGTGAGCCAAACAGTTTCATCTTCAACTCTTACCTCAATTTGAAAATCAGTATTCCCTGAATCTTTATATATGATTAGTTCAGCTTTGTTCATTGAAGTTAAGAGAAATAATTATTACGGATTGTTTCATTTGTGTAATTCAGCCTGCCCTGCTTGCCCTATAGGTACGTATAGGGTAGGGAGGTTTACCCTACTTGTCCTGTAGGAAGGTTTACCCTACTTGTCCTGTAGGAAGGTTTACCCTGTGAAATGCGAAGCATATTTAACAGGGAACGACCGTACAGGATGAAATGCGAAGCATATTTAACAGGGAACGACCGTACAGGATGAAATGCGAAGCATATTTAACAGGGAACGACCGTATCAGGGATGATAAACTTTTTTTTACTTTTCAAGCAATCCTCATTACGCCACCAAGCGTAACGCCACCAGGCGTAATCATATATTCTTCAAAACAAACATCCTGAAAAAGGGATCAGAAAATTCGTATTGTGTATTATTTCGTTCTACCAAACCATCATCAATAAAGCTTTCCAAAGCCTTTTGTGTTGTTGATACGGCTCCGAGATTATACTTTTGTGCTGTTTCGCCAGACAACAGCTCTCGTTCGGCATGTGCAATTGCATTGAACAC